>ERZ1643251.358-NODE-358-length-70451-cov-149.685493_pt1 | contig 70451 bp, 68 predicted proteins | sample MGYA00579261_ERZ1643251 | MGnify/ENA primary metagenome ERZ1643251 (study PRJEB29033, sample SAMEA4952267) | chicken gut metagenome | biome: Broiler Chicken; feature: Gastrointestinal Tract; material: Caecum | place: Ireland | collected 2018 | study: Broiler...
GTTTCCCTCAGTGTTTCCCCCAGTGTTTCCCTCAGTGTTTCCCTCAGTGTTTCCCCCAGTGTTTCCCTCAGTGTTTCCCTCAGTGTTTCCCTCAGTGTCCACACCGAAAAACTCATATTCGCACAGATCAAAAGAAAGAGCTTTTATTTTGAGCTTTTTTCTTTTAATCAGTCCGACTTCTTCCAGAAAATTAAGAGCTTTTCGAACTGTCTTCGGGTCAACCCCAGCCTCCTCGGCGAGAACTCTTTGAGAAGGATAACAACGTTTCCCTTCTCTCCAATGCATAGATAACGTATAAGCTATACACTTAACTTGACAAGTACAGTCAAGGTCAAGCAGCTGATTTCGCCAATCATTGATACCAAAACTAATTGATGGCTGCATTTTTACCTCCTTCAATTAATTTTAGTTCGTTTTTATTAGACTCAGACCATAGATAACGATACTTATCAATATATTTATCAATTATCTTGGCTTGCTTATCTGTAAGTCCACCTTTCGCTAAGCAGTAAGAAAAACAACTTGCAAGAAATTCAAAAGTTGGGTCTTCAATATCATCAATTTCCTTTAATATATCCCAAAGTGCTTTATCGTATCTCATCTTCCCTACTCCCCTGCCAGCTGTTCGCACAAAGTTAAAACTAAATCAACACACTTGTCCGACAATATTCTTAAAACATCCAGACAATCGGCATTGATGATTTTGTTTTCGTATTCGTTCAAATTCATCATAAGTTAAAGATTCCTTCCGGCACCACCTTGATTTCCAAACACGGGTATGCGGCATAACGCTTTTTTACCAATAACGAGCAAATCAGTGCATCATCGCGCCAGATTATACCGTTGCAGGCATCAAGCGCCGCCTTGGCCAGATTGTCTGCGTCCGGCTTGACCGCCGGCAGGATATAGCCCGCCAGCGCGTCTGCCGTTCTTTTTTTGGACATCTGCGGCATTCTCATAAAAGCCGTAACCATAACTTTTACCGGACAGCCAAACGGCGGGCGGCCGGCCATAGCCGTTTTGGCCAGGCTGGCCACCAGTTTTTCATATTTCCGGGTTTTGTCCGGCGTATAGGCAAAACCGCCCCTTGTAAAACGCGGGCGACCTTTCGGCACCGGTGGCCCGGGAATATTGACAACAACCGCCGTCATTTGCCTTGGCCTTTTCTTAAGCCGCGTCGTTGTCGTCGCGGAACGAATCCTCGACTTCTTCAAATTCGGCATCGACAACCGAGTGGTCTTCCAAAGCCGGAACTTCTGCTGCTACCGGATCCGGCACGCCCTCACCGTCTGCCTGCGTGTACTCAGAATTGCAATTTTCAAACATTTCGCGCTGATCCGGATCGGCTCTCAGATTGTTCTCGCCGCCGGTGAATTCGTCATCCGAATTGGTCACAATCAAAATCGGCTTGCCGGCAACCGCAATCAGCTCGTCCGCATAAGCAACACTGGCTTTAATTTCGCATTTCAAACCTTTGTCGACGGTGATTTTGCCAAGTTCGGCCTGCACGGTCTTCCGCCCGCCGGAAGCGACAATGCCGACGGCCTTGCTCACCAACTCCCGCGCGGCGGTTTTAGCCATTTCGATCTGTTCGCCCTGCTCTTTTTCACTCATCTGCTGATAGGGCTTCGGGAATTGCCGCAACCTATCAATCAAAAAAGCGGCAATGTCACCGGTTAAAGTTTCTTTTGCCAATTTTGCACCGAATTCGTTATTGTTCATTTTTTTGTTTCCTTTCTTTTTGTTAATAAAAAAGCCGACCGGAAAACCCGGCGGCGGTTGATTAAATTTAAGAATTTCTGTCTTCAGCACCTTTTTGTGCTTTCTCGTACTCTTCCATGAACCCAAGAACTCTCTTTTGTGTTGCTTCGCGACACTCTCGACCACTTCGAATATCAAAAACAAAGCCCGGATTATTAGCGCTTGCGATTCCAAAAGCAGTAGGCGTCATTTTATTTTTCTTTAGAAAAAACTCGACTTTTTCTAAAAAATCCTTTTTCGTCATTTCAAACTCCTTTTATACTAAAGATAGTATCTGATTATATTAATTTTAGTATAAAGTCAATACTTAAATCAGTATTTGCATAAATATTACTTTTAGTATATTATTAAGAAAAGGAGAATCCATGAAAACACAAGAAGAAATCAGAAAGTTCTTAGATAAAAAAATAGCTGAAAAAGGAACAAATTATCGAGAACTATCATTGGCAATTGGACGGAAAGACCAATATATTCATCAATACATAAAATATGGGTTACCGCAACAACTAAAAGAAGACGATCGTCGAGCAATTGCGCGTATATTGGACGTGGATGAACAAGAATTATCATCAAAGCCTTTATACCCACCCATCTCCCCTCTGCACTCGGATGGTATTTCCGTTCTGATAGATCAGGCCACGAAATTTATCAGCAATTTGCGAAAAAAAAATATTGACACAATATCAATTGACATGCTGGATGCCGTCGCCTGTTGCGGTACTGGTATTGAAAATTTAAACGAGAACGTTAACGGCAAATGGTTGATGCCGTTGCTTGATTTCCGGCAAATCACGATGTCTGCACCTGAAAATATAAAAATGATAAAAGTTAAAGGCGATTCGATGGAACCAACTCTAAAAGAGGGCGATTGGGTGCTTGTTGACATAAGTCGCATCTCTCCCGATTCGGACGGACTTTTTCTGCTCCGCCTTGCCGGCGGCCTCGCCGTTAAACGAGTTCAATGCGGACTCGGCAACGACATCAGCGTTCTTTCGGATAATAAAAAATATCCCCCACTTCCCGCAACTTTGGAAGAAATCCCGATAGTCGGCAAAGTTATCTACACCCTCGCCGCTGAAAAGGTAGGTTAAAATAGAAGTGGACATATAAAAATGACTAAACAATTAGTTTTTATTGATGAAAGCGGAGATCCCGGATTCAAGGCAAAATCTTCTGCTAATTTTTCTTTTGCTCTTGTTGTATTTGAAGATACTGAGCAAGCTGAGGAAGCTGAAAAAGCCATAAATAATGCTGCCGTCTTATCTCGCCACCTTTCCGAATTTAAATACTCAAAAACATGTAATCATGTTAAGGATATATTTTTTAATGAGATTTCCAAATGCTCGTTTCGGGCAAAAGCACTATATGTTAACAAAATGGAAATAACGAGCGAAGAATTGCGCAATAACGCAAACAAATTCTATAACTTCTTTCTTAAACAAGTAATTACCCATGCACAACTATCGGATGCATCATTGAAGCTTGACGGAAAAAAAGACACTGTAAAAAAAGAACTGGTCAGCTACATACGAGCACAAGCGCAAAAAGAAGTCGCAAAAATACGTTACGAAGACTCAAAAAATAACCGTCTCATTCAGCTTGCAGATATGATTGCCGGGTTAGTAAACCATGCTTATTCTGCAAATGCTACTTTAGAGCAAAAAGAATGGGTTAAGATATTAAAGAACAAACTTGATATTTGGCAATTCAAATAAAAAACCCGCTATCCTACTTCTCTTGTCGAGCTTTGCATACTCCGTACGGAGCTGCTTCAGTATAGCGGGTAATTCCAATATTATATATATCATTCTTCCGACATCTTGTCAATAGACTTTATTTTAACCTTTTATTAACGATTATTGAGTCCGACTCCGATTCTTCACCGCCTAATGGCGGTTTTTTTGCACTTATGAAAATATTTCTCATAAAAACAATAAGATATTAAAATTATCAAAAAATACTAAATTAAGTATTGACTTTGTACTAATTTTAGTATACTAATTTTAGTATAAACACAACAAACAAGGTCAAAAAATGAAAAATCTCAAATCAAAACTGAATCGCCTGTTTTGGGACTATGAGGAAACAGCAACCTACTTTGACAAGATCAATCTGGTTTGCAGCTTCAAAGAACACATCGACAACATGGACGATTTGGAACTTGCGGAAAAGTTAGAAATCGATGCAGACGACCCGGATTTTGACATTGAGATTTTGAACGCACGGCAAGCCGTATCAAACGGCTGTGACAAGTGGCTGGCTGCTTAAGGAGAGGAAACAATGGGAATTTTTGAAGACATGGACAAGGCAATTGCGGAATTCTTTGCCGCTGCGGATGATTTCATCAAAACAGAAAAAGACAAGGAGGACGAACTATGAGAATGCTGTTAACCGACACGCAAATGGACAGGCTGGAAGCCCGCTTCGGGGCAAACTATCAAGCCCCGGACCGCAAGCTTAACGCCGGCGACATCGCTATCGCTTTTGCTCTCGGGCTAAGCCTTGCCGCTATGTTTTTGATTAATTTGTAATTTAGGCCAAAATAAGATGACGCTATCTCGTGAACAGTGGTTGGAAGAACGGAAGAAAGGCATCGGCGGATCAGATTCCGCCGCCGTTCTGGGACTTAATCCCTACATGACCAACGTCGATTTGTGGCAAATAAAAACCGGCAGAAAGCAACAAGAGGATGTTTCGCAAAAACCTTTTGTAAAATACGGAACCGAGGCGGAAAAACATTTAATAGCTTTGTTTGCTCTGGACTTTCCGGAATATGAGGTCACTCATGCCGATAATGATTTAATCAGGCACCCCAAATATGAGTTTTTACATGCATCCTTGGATGGCCGTCTGGTTGAAAAAGAAACCGGCCGTCGGGGTATTTTGGAAATAAAGACCGTCAACATCATCACCCCCCGGCAAAACGAGAAATGGGCGAACGCGGTGCCGCAGAATTATTTTTGCCAACTCCTGCATTATCTGAATGTCACCGGCTTTGATTTTGCCATTTTGAAAGCTCAGTTCAAAACCGAGTGGCAAAATGAAAGCCGGCTGAACGTCCGTCATTATTATTTCGACCGGCGGGATTTTGAGCCCGATATCGCTTTTTTACAATCGGCGGAACTTGAGTTTTGGGATCACGTCATCAACGATCGCGAACCGAATCTGATTCTGCCGGCAATATAACGAGAAAGGAAAAACAAAATGGAAATCATCATTACGGCGCCCACGGAAAGTCAATATTTGCAAAAAATTGACTTTAACTACGAGGAGCTGAAACAAAGCATCAAAGCCAGCTTGGAAAAATACGACAATCTGCTCTACACCGATGATCAGATGAAAGCCGCCAAAACAGACCGGGCAAATTTAAACAACTTCATCAAGGCTCTGGATGCCAAGCGCAAAGAGGTAAAAGAGAAATGCTTGGCGCCCTACGCCGAGTTTGAAGCCAAAATCAAAGAGCTGCAAGCTTTGGTCGAAGAACCCGTCCTCCGCATTGATAATCAGATAAAAACTTATGAAAACGGCAAAAAGGCGGAAAAAAAGACCAAGCTCCTCTGTTATTACAAGGAAAACGCGGGAGAAATCGCGGATCTGGTCGATTTTGAGCAAATTTTTGAAGAACGTTGGCTAAACAGTTCCGCGAGCTTGTCCTGCGTTTGCAAAGAAGTGGACGCCGCTGTTATCAAGATTCGCGACGGGCTCAAGGCCATTTCCGCTTTGAACACGGAGTTCGCTTTGCAAATAAAAGACAAGTTTCTGCAAACTTTTGATTTGTCGGCTGCCTTGCAGGAAAACGAACGTTTAACCGCGCAAAAAGCAAAACTCGCGCAATACGAACACGCAACGCCAACGACGACACCGGCCGCTTCGGAAGCCCTGAAACCGGTTGCGGAAAATCCCGTTCCGGCGCCAACCGATTTGCAGCAGATAGATTTTCGCGTTTGGGTGACGCCGGCGCAAAAAGCGGCGATACGTCAGTTCTTAATCTCTAATAATATCAAATATGGAAAGGTAGAATAATCATGAACAGTTTAGCAGCAACCGCAAAACCGCAAAACAACCTTGCGCCAAAGAAAGTGACGTTTAGCAATTTCTTAACGTCGGAAGGTGTCAAAGCAAAAATCAACGAAGTCATCGGCGGTAAGGACGGACAGCGTTTTATCACTTCGATCTTGTCCGCGGTGTCCATCAACCCGGAATTGGCCAAATGCGACCACGCAACCATACTTTCCGCGGCTTTTTTGGGCGAAGCGCTGAAATTATCTCCCAGCCCCCAACTCGGACAATTTTATTTTGTTCCGTTCAAAGATAACAAACTCGGTCGAACCGTAGCCCAGTTCCAAATCGGATATAAGGGATATATCCAGCTGGCTATCCGCTCCGGACAATACAAAAAACTTAATGTCTTGGCCATTAAAGAAGGAGAGTTAATTAAATATGATCCACTTAATGAAGAAATAGAAGTCAAATTGATTGAAAATGAGGAAGAGCGAGAAAAAACTTCAACTATCGGTTACTACGCGATGTTTGAATATATGAACGGTTTTAGAAAAACCCTCTATTGGAGCCGCTCAAAGATGGAAGCGCACGCCATTAAATACTCCAAAGGATACGCCGCCAAAAAAGGTTACTCTTTTTGGGAAAAAGACTTTGACGGCATGGCTTATAAAACAATGCTTCGCCAACTGATCAGCAAATGGGGGATCATGTCCATCGATATGCTGACGGCTTTGGAGAAAGATATGGCAACAATCAAGGATAACGGCGATCCCGATTATGTCGATGCACAGGAACCTTTGACCATCGATGCCACGCCGATAGACCCGGAAACCTACGCAGAACCGGAAGAAACACCGCAACCGACAGATAACGACCCACTTGCTTGAGGTTTTCTCCCAAGAACCGCCCGGGCATGCGGCTAAAAGGCCTTAACTTTAATATTTGAAAGGAAATGTAAAAATGAAAATCGACATTTACACATGGGAAGATGACGAGGGATACAAAAGACAGGCTTTATATATTGATGAAGTAGATAGGAAATATGTAGGCCCACTTTGTGAATGTCCTGAAGACGCTATTATCGGACGTGATTTAATTGATTGCGAAGATCTGCTTATCTATTTCAAAGCCGGCTACGAAACCGCTAAGAAAGGCGAAACTTTTGAAGTTTTTTACCATGACGAACGTCCGAAAGATTTTTAATTAAAAACCTCGGAGGGTGGCGGAAAAGGTAGACGCGGGAAGTAGGGGAACAAGCCTACATGAAGTTCCGGTAAGAAGCACAATCAGCGGAAGGCGCACTTTTTACAATGCAAGGTGCAAATCCTTGCCCCTCCGCCTAATTTGAAAGGAAAAAAATAAATGGACATAAAATTGAAAAACTTAAAACAAGAATACATGGGACGCTGCAATATTATTCCTTGCTGCGATCTTCCAAAAATAGAAGGAAGTTTTAACGACCTTAAAGATGATATTATCGACAGTTTTGTTAACCAAAACATAATAAGTGACTGGACACTAAAAGACGGAGTTCTAGAAAAATACAATAACAATGAAGAATTTGACAATGATGATGAACGGGAAGAAGAATTTTGGAACGAAGTTGTTTGCCGTTGTCTGAATAAAGGCTATTTAGTGATTTATGAACTTCCTGTACCAAACGGAATACACAAAAATAATGAAAAAATAGAATATTTCTCTTATTCATGGGGTTATTTCCAAACTCATTTTATCCACATAGAAAAGATGACAAACAGAAATCTTGACGGCTGTTATTTCCGTATCAGACGCGGGGAGAAATACGAAGACCTGTGCTTCTCTGACCTCACCCGCGACGAGCAGGAAGAGCTTTTGAAAGACAAATCCCCGGAGTTCATTGTCGGGCTTACCCAGCATCTTGCGGAAACCCTCCGCAAAATCGGGGACGAATTCGACTTGAGGGGAGAAAACCATGATTGACGGTTTTTACACAGCAGAAGAAATCAAGCCGCTGCTGGGAATCAAAGCGCGGCCGGGAGATTTGCGGACGCTTAACAAGTATGTGCTGAAGGGCAAGCTTGAAATGCGCGCCCTCTCGCCCCGGGTGAAGCTCTACCGGCTTTGTTCGGAAACTGTGGAAACAATGAAAAAAGAAACGGCAGACTTGGATTTTTGCTTTTGAAAGTTCTAAATGAAAATACCTTACCTGACATCGAAAAGGCTGGCAAATGGAGAAGTAGCCTACTACTTCAACATACCGGCACGTCTGATCCCGGAGGGCTGCCTGATCAAATCGCAGCCCTTGGGAAAGGATTATTTTCGCGCGTGTCAAAAGGCTTTAGAACTTTTTGAACAATTAAAAACTTTCAAAAAAACCGGAGAAAATATAAATATAAAGTCCGTTTCCGGCTTATGGCGTTTATATCAGGAAAGTCGTTTTTATAAAAAACTGGCTGAGCGGACAAAAAAAGACTATACTTATGCTTTCGGACTGATCAAGAAAAAAGAAAATAAATCTGGACAAAGCCTAGCAACCACATCCCTCGATCTATTCGATAATGACACAGCATATCGCCTTTACGAAAGGCTTGCAGAAAGTTACAAACCCCGTTGGGCAAAAAACTGTATCGCGTTTATTCGAATGCTGTTTAACTTTGGCATCCGCAAAAATATCTTTGCCTGCAAAAACCCCTTTGAAAATCTGCGAATAAAACAGATAAAGCCTAAAAAGGTTTTTATACCGGCAGAGGATATACAGACTTTGATTGACAAAGCCCGCAAGATGGAATTTGCCTGCGTGGCTTTGGCAATAGAGCTTAACTTTTATATATGCCAGCGCCCGGCGGATGTCCTGAAACTGCGCAAGGCTGATTTATATGTTAAAAACGGCGCATATTTTTTTAATATCATTCAAAATAAAACAGGGGCAAACGTTCATGTTCCCGTGCCGCCGGAACTTTTACCGGAGATATTAAAAGCAGAGGATTATATTATATCGGATAAAAACGGGCACCCGTTTAATGTTAACGCATTTGGACGGCTGTTTAAAAAAGTTAACGATGCCTGCGGATTTAACTATACCTTCCGCCTGCTCCGCCATTCAGGCAGTACAGCTTACGCTGAAGCCGGCGTTAATACTAGTGCAATCATTGCGTTAACCGGGCATACGGACGAAAAGATATTTAATACAACTTACAAAGGCAACTCTGAACGGCTAAGCCTTGCCGCCATGAATCGGCTGAGAGAATATCGAAAAGAAAAAAAGAATAAATAATATTCCGAGGACACAAAAACAGCCCCGATTCATTCGGGGCTTTCTCGTGCAGTTTCTCATTCTGACTTTATTCTGACCACTCTGCTAAGTATTTGATTCTATATGCACGAAAATGAGTGTAAAAGTCAGAATGAAAAAGAGGGAAAACCCCTCAAAGTGGCGGAGAGTACAGGACTCGAACCTGTGCACCGTTATTCACGGTGACGGATTAGCAATCCGCCGCATTACCACTCTGCCAACTCTCCATTGACAAGTTACCGGGTATATTTAGCGTAAGTTTTTTGTTCAGTCAATCTTTTTTTGCAATTCTTTTATATTTCTTTGCAACAGCTTTGATTTTTGTCGAAAACAATTTGACAACCACCCGATTTATGCTATTATTTTGTCCAATTTTAATTTATTTCAGAAAACAGTTTTTTCGGGGAAAAATCGGGGAAAAAATGGTTATCGCCAATTTCAGAGAATATACCGCTGTACTGCGCGACGTTTATTCACGCGACGCAATGGGCGAGATCGGCGCCTATTACCAGGCTCTGACCAACTCCGGCGAAGAACTGAAACAACAAAAGCTCAAGCTGCTGGAACAAATCGGCGCCCGCAAACGGGAAATCGACCGGCAGGCACAATTGATCCGCACGACAACCGACAAAAAAGCGGCCGGCCTGAGGCTGGCGCGGATCAAAAAGCAGAAACAGGATATGATCCGGGCACTCAAGGTTTTGCAGAACGGCGACCATTTCAACGTTTTAAGCGACGAAGCCAAAACCGGCGTATGCAGCGGTTTTCTGCTGCAAAAATATCTGACCCGGGAACTGTTGGAACACAATCCCCTTAATTTTGCCAAAGATGCAAACGGCAACCTGCTGGTTGACACCGAGCGGCTGAAACATTCCGCAATTTTTCAGGAAGCCGTTCACCTGCGCGATTTTGTCGCCGCCTACATGGCAAAATACCCGGACAAGGTAAAAACGCCCGGACATTTCAAAACGCTTTTAAACAACGTTAAGGACTGGCGCGGCGTGCTTGATTATGCCGACGCGTTTTTCGCACGGCTGAACGACGACGCGCATTTGACAGACGACATGATAAAAGCCAGCCGGCAGGGAGTTGAAGTCATACGCGTTTTCCCCGGCAAAAACGTCCAGCTGGTGCGTTTGCGTACGGTTGAAGCGCTGGACTACGAAACGGCCAGAATGGACCACTGCGTGGGAAAAGGCAGCTATGACGCCGCCGTTTTAAACGGCAAAACGGCAATTTATTCGCTGCGGGATTTAAGCGCGGAAAACGAATGGCTGCCGCACGCAACCATAGAGTGCAAGGACGGCGCAATCACTCAGGTCAAGGGATACAAAAACAAGGAAATCGACCCGCAGTATTATCCCGAAATCAGGGCAAGCGTTTTTGCCGTTTACGGCAGCGAAGACATTGCCGAACTGCACCGGCAGGGCAAAGTCCGCGACTTGCAAAACTGGGGATATGTCATTGACGTCCGCGGCATTGTCAGGGATTATTACAACCTGAACGAAGAGATTGAACTGCAGGAAGCGGACATTTGGAAAGTGCCGCCCGAAAAAGCCGTTTTCATTTCCGCCCGGACGGTCAAAATCGGCCGCATATGGAACCGGCAAACGACGGAAAAATTGAAGCAATTCAGAAAAATAGACTCTTTTGACCTGTCGGAAATGACGGAAGGAATTGCCGAAGCAAGAAAATACATTGCCGAACAAAGTGCCGCCGGCAACCAAGAGGCGGCAAAAGCCCTGAACAATTCACGCTATGTCTTCAAACTCGGCTATGCCGCCCGTTGGACCGGCAAAAGGGAACTGTGTTTCCAAATAAAACCGGAACCGATGATCGACCTGCTCAACGTCACGGAACCGATAAAGGTCAGCAACATCAACTATACGCCGGAGCTGTCGGAACTGCTTTCTCCCGAACGGCTGTCGACGGCCACCCTCACCGTCAGCGGAAAAATCACCGGGGAAATGCTCGAAAAGATCGCCCGTTTTCGTTCAATCGACAACCTTTTTTTCAAAGATGCGGATTTTTCGGCTCTCCGCAGCGCGGACTTAAGCAAAGTAAGAATGAGCGAAAGCAATGTTCCCGCAAACGACCTGGCATATATGGAAGAGGCCTGCATGGTGGCCGAAAACGCCGGCTATATAACGAACATTGCCAAATTCGCAGAGGGACGCATGATCCGTTTTTACAATTGTAAAAAACTTCCGGATCCGGCCGGCATTCGTTTTCCCGCCGACGTCAGACATCTGGTAATCGACGCCGAAAACAAGCTGACGGACAAGGTTTCCGAGATCGATTTTGCAAAATATCAAAGTCTGGAAACGCTGCAGTTCAACAACTTCGACTTTGAAAACTGCAGCCGGATAACCCTGCCGGAAAGCCTTTCCTATCTCGGCTTCGGCAGTTGCACGCTCAAACCGTGCAAAACGTTTGACCTTGACGTTTGTCCCGGTTTGCAACAGGTTCGGCTGGCCGCTTCCGATTTGAGCGGAATTAAACGAATCGTATTTCCTTCGGCAATGGAAAAATGTTCCGTCAGCGGCTGCAGTTTCAAAACGGATTCCGTACTTGATTACGGCCGCTGCAGCGGGCTGGCGAATCTTGAGCTTTCGGGATTAAACAGCAACCAAATTTCCTGCAAAGAAATTATGATGCCGGAATCGCTTAAGCAGCTGAGTATTAACCATATCGTTTTTCCGCAGCTCGAAACGCTTGATCTCGGAAAGTGCCGGCAGCTGGAGAAAGTTTATTTCAGTCATGTCAACTTTCCACGGTTAAAAAAGCTGGTTGTTCCCGAATGCGAGTTCAAGCAGGACAAATTCACCGCCGCGCCTTATACGGAAACAATTACCGTTGCGCCTCAGCAGGCGGTTCCGCCGCCTGCCGGATATCCCAGGACTACCGGCACGGAAAGATAGAAAATTTGCAACAATTATTTTAACTAAATCTCATAAATTATGAACAACGAACTGGAAAACAAACTGAAAAGCCTGACCGATCTGGCAAAAAATTTCGGTTTTGGCAAGGAAGAAGCCGTCAAACTGGCGAAGAACCTGATTTCCGAGTACAAAATCTCTTTTGCCGACCTTTATCCCGACATGTCGGCGCGTTTCGAAGAAGTCAAAGAGCTGTGCGGCAAGATACAAAAAACCGCAAACGGCCTCAACGAAAAAATCGAAACCCGCAGCGAAACCTCGGAGCCTAAAGGAGTGACGCTGCCGTTTGAAGTCATTTATGCCGGCGGCATCAGAAGCAAACAGACCATCTCCGGCCGCGTACCGATCGGGGTCGTCGTTTCGGGCAACAAGCTTTTGTACTGGCAGGAATCCGGCGAGGCCATGAGCCGCAGCGATGCACGGAACTACATGAACCGTCTGCCGGAGGGATACAGGTGGCATCTGATGAACTACTGCGAAGCCTCGGGCATCAAAAACATCGTTTATAAAGTAAACGAAACTTTGCGGGCAATCGGCGGCGACGTCATCGGCAGCCGCAACTACATGCTCGACGGCGACGGCCAAAGCAGCGGCATCGTCCGTTACATTGCCGAACTCTGACAGTCTGACGACATTTGTTTTGAAAAAAAACGCCGGCGGTTGATCCGCGGGCGTTTTTTTTAATCACGAACTTTATTTTCTCAACGACAGGCTCAGCCAGACACCGCCCAAAACGACGGGAAGCAGCCCCCAATAAGCGCAAACCGACGCACCGGCCAGACGCAGCAGAAAAAAAACGAAAACCGCCAGCCAGACAAACAAAAAGCAAAAGACCAGCAAACGACGGGCACAGGCCTTCTTTTCCGCCTCGTCGGCCCTGCCGGCAGCAACCTGCGGATGTTTCCGACGCCACAACACTTCATATGCCAAAAAAGCCGACAACACAATTACGGCAGCCCAGACAAAAGCGCTTATCCGCGGCAAGGCATCCTGAAAATAAATTAAGTTTTCCATATCAAAACAAATTAAATGATAACGACAATAATACAATTTCATCCGATTTATAACATATCGGATAAGCTGATGCAACTTTTTTGACTTTTCCCGTCCGGGAGGGAAAAGCATTTGTTTTTATCCGCCGATTGAATTATATTGACTCTCAGTCAACAATCAATCGAGGAAAAAACGATGATAAAAGTTAAAAACCTGGTCTTTGACTATATGACGAAAAGGGCTTTGCACGGCCTTTCGTTCGAAATCGAAAAAGGCAGCATCGTCGCCTTGATCGGACCGAACGGCGCCGGCAAGACCACTTTGATGAGATGTCTGGCGGGACTGGTCAAACCCTTCAGCGGAGAAATTTTCATCAACGACATCAACGTTCCCGAAGACTCGCGCAACGCCCACCGGCACATTTCCTACCTGTCGGACGTTTTCGGCCTGTATGACAACCTGACGGCCCGCCAATGTCTGAGATATGCGGCACTGGCCTTTGACATCCCGACGGCCGAAATCGACGGCAGAATCGCGGAAACGGCGGAAATGCTCAACCTTACCGAACATCTGGACACTTATGCCGGCAACCTTTCCCGCGGTCTGCGGCAGCGGCTGGCAATCGCGCTCGGCATTATCCACAAACCGGAATTCATCATTCTCGACGAGCCGGCCTCGGGACTTGATCCGGAAGCGCGGCTGGAACTCTCGAAGCTGTTTGTTGCGCTGAAAGAAAAAGGCCACACCCTGCTCATTTCCTCGCATATTCTGGCCGAACTCGAAGACTATGCGACCGCCGTGATTGTGCTTAACGCCGGCAGAATCGTCAAATATGAAAAATTTGACGGCAGCGCCGTCAACGTCAGACAGGACGCCCGCATTAACATTGCCGTCCGCGTCAAAGGCAGCACGGAGCAGCTGATTCAGTTTCTGGAAGAAGACAACTCAACCGGCGAAGTCAGCAGCGACGGCACCTATGTTCGCGCCTGCGTTTTCGGACAGGAAAACGAACTTGCCGCCCTGCTGAGAAGGCTGATTGCGGCGGAAATCAAGGTTATTGAGTTCAAAATTGAGAAAAACTCGCTGAAAACCGCTTATTTCGAAACCCTGAAAGAAGGAGAATAAGAATGTTTAAGAATCCGGAATTTATCAGGAACACCTGGACCGAACTGACGGCCAAAAAACTGGCGGCAATGCCGCTTCTGCTGATCACGGTCTACCTTCTGGCCTACATCCTGGACGAAGCGCTGCCGTTTTCCTTCCTGCCTTACATCTGCGTGTTTTTCTACTGTGTTTTCACTTATGTCTGGAGCACCCGGCTGGCGGCGGAAACGGTGATCAGGGAAATCAACGCCAACACCTGGTCGTTTCAGGTCATGACTTCGATGTCGCCGGTCAAAATGGCTGTCGGCAAACTGTTCGGCAGCACGATTTACATCTGGTACGGCAATTTTATCTGTTTTGCCCTTTACCTTTTATCTTATCATCTGCACCGGGAACGGCTGCCGGAAGTGCCGCTGCCGGAACTTCTGACCAACGTTCTGATTTTCGTCCTGTTCGGCCTGTCGGCGCAGATACTGCCGCTTTTGCTCAGCCTGCACTCGATCCGCTGGCGGCATTTTTTCGAGAAGTTCGACGTCACTTTCTTCCAGTTCATGGGCATTGCCATGATCATCCCTCTCTACAAGGTCTTTAACGGCAGCGGCGAAGGAATCGTCTGGTACGGCGCGCACTATACCGCCAAGGAAGCGGCCGTCGTTTTCCTGTCCGTTTTCATCATTTGGGGCTTTATCGCCATAGTCAATCAGATTAAAACCGAATTCGGGCAGGAACCCTACCCCGTTTCCTGGTTTTTGTTCACGCTGTCACTGGTGGCGGTTTTGTTCGGTTTCAACGATTACGGCAGCGACAATCCGCTGGTCCGCTACGTCGGCACCCTTTCCGCCTTTTTTGCCGTGCTTGCGGTCACTTATCTGACTTTGTGCGGAGAATCGAACATGGCGCTGCGCCCCAACATGGTATCAAAATATTATCACGGAAAGCAGTACAAACGGCTGTTTATGATCATGCCGAGAAGTCTGGTAACAATTCCCGTCATCATCGTTCTGGCGCTGGTCTTAAGCGCGGAATTCGGCAGCCTGGGACAGGAACAGGGAACCAGCGCCGGCTTCATGGTCTGGGCGATGATTCTGTTTATGCTGCGGGACTTCTGCTTCATTTACCTGTGGTCGCTTTTTGCCCAGGGCAACGAAAAGGAAACGACGGTGGTTCCGGTTCTGATCGCACTTTCCACCTACACCATCGTCCCGGTTCTGCTCTATCATTTCGACTTGCGCATCTTCTGCCCGTTCTTTATGCCCTATTTCCACGAAAGCAGCTATCTCACTTACAACGAAAGCGCTTTTCTGACGGTTATCCCGCCGGCGCTGGAATTTGTCTTTATGCTGGTTCTTCTGACTTTGGGCATCAGAAAGAAATTCCGCGAACTCCGGGTCTGAGTTCACGGCAGAAAAATCCCCGCTTTCGGCGGGGATTTTTTATTGCAAAAATAAGTTATTGTTTTTAATATTTTTTGTGCTATAATATGTTATCTTTTCAGCGTTTTTGAGGAGGCAATCCATGCAAAAAACGGATCTGATCAAAGCATCTGAAAAACCGGAACATATCCGGAAGCACAGAGGAAACGCACACGTTATCGGCTCAAAAGCCTTAAAACATGTTTCCGAACAAAATATCCATGACATACTTTCCCGCTTTGAACAGGCATATGCCCTGATGATTGACGAACGGGAAAATCCCGGCCGGCAGGAATTCTGCCTGAAAACCAGCGCACCGGTCGGCACCGACGCCGTCATCAGCGCGGAAGATATTAAAGACGGCGCGGCTTTCGAGGTTGTCCGCGACCTTGGCACGCCCTATGCGGGAAAGGTCAAAGTAGCCCTGATCAACGCCAAAGACATGCCGACGACAAATCTGGTGCACGGCATCTACGGTCCTTACGGCAACAGCGGCAAGGCCGGCATCTATACCATGACTTTCGGCCAACCGGGAACGGAACTGCCGAAAGAACTGGGCAGCGACGAGCCGGAACCGGCGCAAACCTTCAACCGCGAATGCAAGAAATTCTGGGACGGGGAAAACGGTAAAGCCGGCCATGTTTTGCTGGCCACTCCCGATGAACTGGCGTCAACCATTGAGCAAATGAAAAAGCACGGCCTTAAGACCAAAATTCAGGAACTGCGGCTGGAAGCTTTTTACCGCGGCGGAGAAAAATCCCCGTTAAAAACAAACCGCCACCCCGCGCAAAAATCGGAAAAAGCGGTTGACCTCGGCACCTTTTCCCTCGGCGGCAACGGCGCAGACAATGTCAGGGAAGACAAATAAACAGCCCGCCCGACCAACGTCACACTTATAACCCCGGCAGCGGTGCCGGCAATGTTTGACAAATCAACGCGCGCTTTTTGTTCCGGCAGCGGCGTTTGACGTTCCGTTGCCCGAGGAAGATCAGAACCGCAACCGCTGCATCCACTTGCGGCAGTTGCAACGGTAAAAAACGATCGTTGTAAAAAAACAAAAGACGCTTTGACTATCGGTTGTGTATTTTGGCATCTATGGCATTGCCGATTATGCTTTGTTGCCGGCCGCGCATCGTTTCCACAGAGCGGCTGACGCCGTGCCGGAGACAGGCCTCTGAGTTCGTTGATTTTTGCCCTTTTCATGACTTCCTCGGACTTTATGAAATTATCTCGCCGAAACCCTCCGTCGGGCGTATACGGCATTCTTGTATCTTCCCCTTTCTCTTTCTTCTTATCATAATCCATGCCCATATATTGAGAAAATCCCCGTTCCGAAATTCCGCAATTAAACAACAGGGAGGAAGCGTATAAATCGGCGGCAGTTTCGACACCATCCATATATTTCGTCTGCCATTCTTTCGGACGCTTGCCAAACTCCACCGCATGCCCCAACTCATGTGCCAAAATTTGCGGCAGCGCATCTTCATTAATCTCCGACAGCACACCTTCCTTTTTCAGTCTTTTTAAGTCACTGATACAAATCACAATCTTATCGGGTGTGCCGTTTTCTCCTTTTTGAAAGGCGCAGCTGCCGTTCGGAACCGTCCAGTTTTTTCTGACTCTATATTCTATTTCGCTATGCGCCAGTAACGCTTTTAAATCCGCGGCGGCCTTGGAATCATTGCCTGTAAACCGGGCAACCAGATCCTTTATCCCGGCTTCACAGGCTTTGTGTTCCGGGCTGTTCGTATCCAGACAGTTACTTTTAAATTCTTCGGAACCTATATCCGGAAAATCCCGCAACTCTGACAAATCGTAAATTTTATCCCCTTTCTCATCACCGTCTGCCATGCGACGCCGTCCCTCCTGCACAACATATCTTTTGTTGCCGGCATCACAAACAATGCGATTTAACAGCGTTTCCTTATCTGTTTCGGAAGCGTTTTCATAATATGTTTCGACAAACCCCTGCAAATACTTTTCAAATTCCGTCATATTCGACTTTCCTGCGAATAACCTTTTGCATTATGTTATCATAATCCGAACAAGGCAATCAATTTATTTTTATCAAGATTACGGCCGCGGCCGGCAGCAGGTTTCAGCACAGGAAACTGCCTTGCCAGGGACCGTGCCGCATTTTTCGTTCAGACGGCAGCTGTAATATTCTCTCTTTACCGCCCGAAAAGTATCAGGACCACCACCGCGGCCAGCAGCAACAGGACCCGGCGCAAAGAAATGCGCGAAGCGGGAATGTTCCGGCCGAAAAAACGCAAAACGGCACCGGCGGCAAACACCCAGATGACATAAAGATACATGGTTGCCGTTACATAGGACGGATTGGGAGTGGCAAACATGGCAAAATTCTTAAAGACCATGGACAAAACCAACGGAACCATTACCAACGCGCACTTTACGTTCTGGCGTTCCCAAAGCGCCTTTAACTTTCCTCCGCCGTGGAAGTAAAAAGAAAAATTGACGATGCAGATGACAACCGCGGTGATCAGGATATAAAGACAGCTGCCGCTGACCAGCTCATGCGGCCGCAAAAAACTCATGGCGGTTTTGTTTAAGGTATCGCAAGCGGCGCAAAACAACAGATAAGGCACCATATAGCGCAATGCCTTACGCCCCCGCCGGTCGCCGCGATAACTGGATACGGAAAAAATTACCGTACCGAGCGCCGCCGCCACCGTCAGAAAACGAAGCGGCTCCCGTCCGTATGCGATCAGTCCGCCCGGATTAAGCAAAAGCCATACAAAAAAGACGATACCGACGCAAAAAGGATGTATGGAAGAAATGGTTTCCGCGCCCCACACCCGCATTGCCCGGAAATTGCGCATGTCGACAAAGGAAATTACCCCGCCCTGCACCAGACAGACGACATAAAACGGCCAGGCGGCAGGCAGAGAAACGAACGGCAGAACCGGCAGCAAAAACAAAATCGGCATCACGCCGCGATAGACCATAAACACCGTCGACGAAACTTTTGCCGCCTGGTTGCCCAGATAGTACAATCCGATTGCAATGCTCGCCAGCGAAGCATATACCGCCCACATAAACACCTCCGTGTCATCTTTTCACAAATTTTCAGCCGTCCGCACAATTATCCGTTCGCCCGGCTCCGGTTTTTGCAAACCGGGAAACGAAAACGGACGCTTTGTCGACAATACGGCGCCTGAAGTGCAAAATCCGAATGTTTCCGCCGGCCGGGCAAAAACATTCGGATCACAGATCAGGGAAAAAATTTTCCCGTCTTCAGACGATCATTGCCGTAAATTCGGCTTCCGAAACAACTTTGTCATCCACCATGGATTTGCCCCTGAAAACAAAGACGTTGCGGCGGGCCTGAACTTTTTCGACATGCATTCTCAGCTGGTCGCCCGGTTTGACCGGCTTGCGGAATTTCACGCCGTCGATCGACATAAACAGAACGCTGATTTTCTTGTCGCCGGCATTTTCACCCGAAGCGGCAACCACCAGAGCGCCGGCCGTCTGAGCCATCGCTTCGATCTGCAAAACGCCCGGCATAACCGGATTGCCGGGGAAATGTCCCTGGAAAAACTCTTCATTCATGGTCACGTTCTTTATGCCGATGCCCTTTTCGCCGGGAACTTCGACTTCCAGCCGGTCCACCAGCAGAAAGGGATAGCGGTGCGGCAAAAAATTCATGATATCTTCAATGTTGTAGATTTTGTTTTCGGACATATTTTCCTTCCTTTTTCGTTGGTCAAATTTATTTTTTTGAATTTTTCTGCAAAAAAGCCACCTGGCGCATAAAGTCCTTAAACGGCACCGCCGGCGAACCCATCACCACCGTGCCCGGTTCTATGTCGCGCATAATGCCCGACTGGGCGGCGATCTGGGCGCCGCTGCCGATTTTCAGGTGGTCGGCAAAACCGCTCTGGCCGCCGCAAACGACATAATCGCCGAAAGTGCAGCTGCCGGCAATGCCGGTCATGGAAACCAGAATGCAGCCGCGGCCGAGCTTGTCGTTGTGGGCAATTTGCACCAGATTGTCCACCCGGGTGCCGTCACCGATAACCGTATCGTCCATGGCGCCGCGGTCAACACAGGTACAGGCGCCGATTTCGACGTCGTTGCCGATAATCACCCGCCCAAGCTGAGGAATGCGCTTATGCACGCCGTTTATGGTCTGAAAGCCAAAGCCGTCCTGACCGATACGGGCGCCGTTGTATATGTAACAGTTATTGCCCATAATCGTATAAGCAATGCAGGCATGAGCACCGATCCGGCAGTTTTCACCGATCCGGCAGTTTTCACCGATCACCGCAAAAGGTTCAACCACCGTTCCGGCTCCGATTTCCGCACCGGCGCCGATAACCGCATAGTCGGCAATTGAACAGCCTTCGCCGACTTTGGCCGTCGGATCAATCTTTGCTGTTTCGGCAATGCCCGCCGCCGGACGTTTTTCCGCATACATGGCTTCGTTTAAGGTCAGAAAGGCCGTTTTCGGATTGCCGCAGACAAGAACGGCTGCCGCCGGAGCCACAAACGGCGCCAGTTCGGCGGTGGTAACGCAGGCCGAAGCCTTGATTTCGGCGCCGGCAGCTTTTTTCTTGCGATCATAGAAAAAACAGATTTCGCCTTCGCCGGCCTTGTCCATCGTGTTGATGTCACGGATCATTTCACCGCCGCGGTCGGCATTTTGCAACGCGGCGCCGCAGATTTCGGCAATTTGAGCCAGATTGAATTCGGCTTTTTTAACAAAAAAATTCGTATCAATCATTTTTTTCTCCTTCAGAACAAATTACAGACTGGTTCCGAAATTCAGTCTGAAAACTTCGGTTTCGTCATAATCCTCTTTAACGACCGGGAAGCCGAAGTCAATGTCGATTTTGCCCATCGGCGACAGCCAGCTGAAGCCGAAGCCGACGGAAACACGCGGTTTGTCGGAATATTCGACGATCTTGTAGCTGACGTCGTCGGGCTTGCCGAGCATACCGACATCAACAAAGGTGCGGCCTTTGATGCCCACTTCGTCCAGCCCGATCGGGAACATGACTTCGGCACCGGAATAGATCATCCAGTTGCCGCCCAGAGCGTCATTGGTGTATTTGTCGCGGGCACCGATACCGGCACTGTCGAAACCGCGCATGGTCGAACCGCCGAGGAAATAACGCTGTGACAAACGGACGTTTTCGTCGTCGTAACCGGTGATATAACCGCCGTTGGCAAACAGCTTCAAGGTATAGTAGTCGAAAAACGTATCATACCAGTAGGCCTTGACGTCAAACTTCAGATATTTTTCGTCGCCGCCGAGACCGGCCACGTCGTTGCCGAAAGACAGGAAATAGCCTTCCTTCGGGTCGACCGCATTGTCGCGTTTGTCATAATACAAAGTCTGTCCGACACTTGAACCGACATATTTTCCTTCTTCTTCCTGAATATAGACGGAAGCACTCGGGTGAACGTTTTTGATCTCATCCTGACGCAGGGTATAGCGGACGCTCTGATAAAAGTCGTCGGTATATTTCCATCCCAAACGCAGACGGCCGCCCATGGTGTCTTCGTCATAAGAAGCCTCGTCCTGATAGTCGGTTTCGTTTTTAAACAGGTCGACGCCGGCCGACAACGGACGGTTGAGAAAGTACGGTTCGGTAAAGTTGATGTTATAATCCTGAGAACGTTCGGAAATGCCCAGGTCAAAACCAAGCTGCTGACCTTTGCCCATAAAGTTGTTTTCGGTTACGCCGGTACGAACCAGAGCGCCGTTGACGGTCGAATAGCCGAGGCCGACATTGAAATAACCGGTCGATTTTTCGGTTACGTTTACATTGATGTCCGCTTTGTTGTCGTCGCTCGTCGGCTGGGTTTCAATGTCCACCTTGCTGAAATAGTTCAGGTTTTCGATATTGCGGCGGGAAGCGCGGATTTTGGCGGCGTTGAAAGCGTCGCCTTCGCTGATGCGGAACTCGCGGCGGATCACTTCGTCATAGGTTCGACTGTTGCCGTTGATGTTGATGCGGTTGATGAAAACGCGGGCGCCTTCCTTGATGCGGAAGTTGATCGTCATTTCTCCGGTCTGCATGTTCCGGTCAAGTTCCGGTTCAACTTCGACAAAAGCATAGCCGCGCTTGCCCAGTTCTTCGGTCAGGGCATAAACGCTCTTTTCAACCTTTGCCGCATTGTACCAGTCGCCGGCTTCAATGTCGAGATCGTCCGCCAGTCCCGCCGTATTCATATCGGGAATTTCGGAAGTGATGTTGACTTTTTTGATTTTGTAGCGCACGCCCTCTTCCAGCACCGTAGTGATCACGAAAGACTGGCTGTCGGGACTGAGTTCGGCCACCGAAGACACCACGCGGAAGTCGGCATAACCGTGGTTGTTATAGAAGCGGCGCAGCAACTCCTTGTCATAGTTGCTTTTCTCCGGATCATAATTTTCCGAAGAAGAGAAAATCCGCCACCATCTGGTTTCCTTGCTTAAGATTTCCCCCTGCAGGTCGCTGTCGCTGTAATGCTTGTTGCCGATGAAGTTGATTTTGGTGATTTTGGCCAGCGGCCCCTCGTCAATTTCATAAATCAGGTCGACGCGGTTCTGATCACGTTTGATCACCTTCGGCTCCACCGCCGCGGCATAACGCCCCACCCGTTTGTAGATGTTGAGAATGCGCTGCACATCCTCCTGCACCTTGGCCGTCGTATAAATGGAACGGGGACCGAGCTGCACTTCGCTTTCGAGCATTTTGTCGTCCACTTTGTCATTGCCGTCGAAAAAACGCTTGTTGATGATCGGGTTTTCATCCACTTTGATAGTCAGGACATCACCTTTGACGTCAAAAGAAACGTCGGAAAAAAGACCGGTGGTGTAAAGTTTCTTAAATGCGCCGTTCAGCTTTTCGGGACTGACGTCGTCACCGGGATTTACATTGACATAAGAGAGAACGGTTTCCCGTTCAACCCGCTGCAGTCCGTCAACTTTGATCTGTCTGACCACCGCGGCGTCGGCCGTGCCGGCCGCCATCAGGCAGGACAGTAAGGTAACCAGCTGTTTGTTTTTCATTTATACCGTATCCTTTATCAAAAAAATAACTTAAGCAAAAAAGCGATGGAACAGATGGACAAAGTCGTTCCAGGTCGCAAAAATCATCAGCGCCAGAATGAGGGCAAAACCGGCCTTGAACAGGTTCTCCTTTACTTTGGCGTTTATCTCGCGGCGGCTGACAATTTCTACCAGGTAGATTACGACGTGCCCGCCGTCCAGAACCGGAATCGGGAACAAATTGATCAGCCCGAGGTTGATTGACAGAAGCGCCATAAAGGCAATGAAGTCAAGCATGCCGTTTTTCCTGGAGATGTCGCCGGACATTTCCGCAATTCTCAAGATGCCGCCCAGATCCTCGCTGCCGCGTTTGCCGGTAATCATCTGTCCGACCCCGCGCAGGGTGCCTTCGGTAATCCGCCAGGTTTCGCTGCAGGCCTCAACAAAAGCGTCCGGCAGCGACATTCTTTCGTGGTCAAGCTCCATCGTGTTCATCGACTTGATGCCGAGCATCGGCCGTTCGGTCGTCTGGCCGTTGGCTTCCACTTTCATCATTTCCAGCGGAACGCTCAACTCCATGACTTCACCCGCACGGTCAAGCTTTACTTCGGCGACGCCGCCCGTCGTCAGCGAAATTTCGGTCGTAATCTCGCTGAAACTTTCCACCTCGTGGCCGTTGATCGACAGAATGCGGTCCGCCTTGACAATGCCGGCCTTGTCCGCAGCCCCGCCGGCAACCACTTCGCCCACGACCGGGGGAAAGCTGAATTTGCCGAGAAAGGCAAACATCAAAGTAAAGACGATAATTGCAAACAGGTAGTTAAACCCGGGGCCACCGAGGACGATCGCCAGCTTTTTCCACGGATTCTGGAACGGAAAGGCTTTCTTTTTATCTTCTTCGCTCAGCTCTTTCACCTCTTCGCTGCTGCCTGACGACGCGGCATCGGCATCACCTAAAAACTGGCAATAGCCGCCGAGCGGAATCGCGCAGATTTTCCATTTGGTGTTATGCTTGTCGGTAAAACCCCACAGTTGTTTGCCGAAGCCGATTGAAAAATCGGTCACCTGCACGCCGGACAGACGCGCAACCAGAAAATGCCCGAATTCGTGGACAAACACCAGAATTCCCAGCAGAACAATAAAGGGAACTATATAATATACGCCGTTAACTAACCATTCCATAATTTAAATTGCCTTTAATTAAATACTGAACCAATAAGCCAAAATCAGATAGACAAACGGGGCGGTAAAAATCATCCCGTCAATGCGGTCGAAGACGCCGCCGTGACCGGGAATGAGCGTGCCGGAATCCTTTACCCCCAGATAACGCTTGATAGCGGACTCAACCAGGTCGCCGATTTGTTCCAACACCGCCAGCAGTGCCCCGGCAACCGCCAGACGCCAGTCGTTCAGGCCGAAAAAGTACAGATATCCCCAGCAGCAGAGAGCAGCCAGAGCCATCCCGCCGAAAAGGCCGGACCAGGTTTTGTTGGGACTGATCTTCGGCGCCAGTTTCGGCCCTTTGACGCTCTTGCCGACGACGTAACCGCCGATGTCGGTGGCCCAGATGATCAGCACGAAACACAAAATATGAAAAGCGGTGATGTAATAAATCCACATCAGAGAACCGATACCGACGGTAATATAAGGCACGCCGAGCGTCAGCAGCCGACGGTGCTCCTCATCTTTGGCCTTAAACCACACCAGAAGCGTGGCAAACAAAAGCATAATGCAGATACCGAGCCAGGAATTGAGCATCAGCGCCACCGCCACTGAGGCAGTATAGACCACGGCATAGACCGAAGGCCTCTTGTTGGCGACCATGGTGCTCCATTCCCACGAAAGCAGCGCGCCGACGGAAAGCAGCATCAATACCACGTACGGATAGCCGAAATAAAGACCGGCAATCACCAGCGGCGCCATTATCAGAGCCGTTGCCGTTCTTAACAAAATGTTGGATTTAGTTTTTGCCATATCTTCTCTCCCGCGTGTTAAAATCGGCGATAATCTTCTCCAGTTCCGCCCGATTGAAATCGGGCCATAAGACTTCGCTGAAATAAAATTCGGCATAGGCGACCTGCCATAACAGGTAGTTGCTGATCCGCCGTTCCCCGCTGGTGCGCACCACCAGATCCGGATCCGGAATATCTTTTGTATACAACAAATTGGAGAATAAATGTTCATCCACTTCGTCAAGTTTGATTTCACCCGCGCGAACCAGTTTGGCCGTCCGTTTGACGGCATTTAATATCTCCTGTCTGGCACCGTAGCTGACCGCCAGACACAATGTGAGATCCGTGTTGGCCGCCGTCTGGTTTTCGATCCGCTGCATGCTGTCGGCAATGTCCTTGTCCAGCATGCCGCGTTCGCCGATAAAAATAATGCGGACGTTGTTTTTCTGAATTTCCTGCAAATCGTTTTTCAGATATTCGCGCAAAAGCCCCATCAGAGTGGCGACTTCTTCCGCGTCTCGTTGCCAGTTTTCGGTGGAAAAAGCGTAAAGGGTGAGATATTTTATCCCGAGGTCTTTGGCATCGCGGCAGACCTGTTCCAGAGTTTCCGCCCCTTTGCGATGACCGGCGGCCGCCGGCAGCCCGCGCCTGCGGGCCCAACGGCGGTTGCCGTCCATAATGATGGCCAGATGCCGTAATCTGTTAGTTTGATCGTTGCTCAACTTGAAAACCCCGGCCTTATACCTGCATAATGTCTTTTTCTTTTTGCGCCAGAGCGTCGTCTATCTTTTTGACGAACTCATCGGTAAACTTCTGGATTTCGTCGTTAAAACGTTTTTCCTCGTCTTCGGAAATCTCATTGTCCTTTTTCAGCTTTTTAATGCCGTCAAGAGCATCGCGGCGGATGTTGCGGACGGCCACCTTGCCCTGCTCGGCATATTTGCCGGCCACCTTGACCAGTTCCTTACGGCGTTCTTCCGACAACGGCGGAATCGGAATGCGGATCAGCTGGCCGTCGGAAGCCGGGTTCAGCCCCAGATCAGACTCCATGATCGCCTTTTCCACCGCTTTGGCCAGACCGCGATCCCAGACGCTGACGGAAAGACAGCGCGGATCGGGAACGCTGATGGTTCCGACCTGGGAAATAGGCGTCATTGAACCGTAGGCGTCCACCATAATTCCGTCAAGCAGACTGGCATGGGCGCGGCCGGCCCGCAGGCTGCCGAAATCGGCCCGCAGCGTTTCCAGCGTCTTTTCCATTCTGGTTTTGGTGTTTTCTTTTATTTGGCTGTAATCTGACATCATATACCTCTTGATTATTTAATGATTGTAAATTCACCCTGTCCGGTCACCGCATTCAACAGCGCGTTTTCCCCCTTCTGGGCAAAGACCACGATCGGGATCCGGTTGTCTTTGGCCAGCGACACGGCCGTCAGGTCCATCACCCCGAGCCCTTTGGAGATGACTTCGTCATAGCTTATTTCGTTATATTTGACCGCACCGGCGTTTTGTCGCGGGTCCGCGTCATAAACGCCGTCCACCTGGGTCGCCTTCAGCAGCGCGTCGCATTTCATCTCGGAAGCGCGAAGGGCGGCGCCGGTGTCGGTGGTAAAATAGGGACAGCCGGTGCCGGCGGCAAAGATCAGCACCCGGTTTTTCTGCAAATGGCGCAGTGCCCGGCGGTAAATGTAGTCCTCGCAAACTTCGGGAATGCTCAGCCCGGACAAGACCCGCGCCTCAATTCCAAGCTTTTCCAAAGCGTTTTGCAAATAAAGAGCGTTCATGACGGTAGCCAGCATGCCGACCTGGTCGGCAACCGAACGGTCCAGCCCTTTCGAAGCTTCTTTGGCGCCGCGGAAAATGTTGCCGCCGCCGACGACCAGGCAGACTTCCACGCCGAGCCCGCGCACTTCCCTGATTTGCGCGGCCAGCGAGCGGATTACGCCGTCGTCCATGCCGAACGCTTTGTCGCCCATCAGGCCTTCGCCCGAAAGCTTCAGCAGAATACGTTTATATAAAGGTTTCATCTGTCACCCTGACGTTTTGTTGCAACTTTGATGTGGCCTTATATTAACCGATTAAATCGGTTTGTCATCAACATTTTGCTTTTTTTTACCAAGAAAACTTCGGACGGCCGATTAATACCGGCGGCCCAAAAGGTTGAAAGCGGCCGGCCCGATCATATATTGCATGAGAAATCGACGTTATCAACAAAAGGAGAAAAAAATGGAAGAACAAGTCACCGTCAACATGCCGGCTCTGGGCGACAAGGCGCCGGCATTCAAAGCCGTAACCACCACCGGGGAAATCAACTTTCCCGACGATTACCGGGGCAAATGGGTAGTTCTGTTTTCGCACCCGGCCGACTTTACGCCGGTCTGCACTTCGGAAATTGCCACTTTTGCCGCCATGCGCGACGATTTTCACGAACTAAACACCGAACTGATCGGACTTTCGATCGACAGCAACAACTCGCATCTGGCCTGGATCAAGGAAATTCAGGACAACATCCGGTTCGGCAAATACGACGGACAGCCGGTCGACTTTCCGATCATCGCCGACATCAAGGCCGAAGTCGCCCGCAAATACGGCATGGTTCATCCGAGCATGAGCGACACCAAAGCCGTGCGTGCCGTCTTTATCATTGACGACGAAGGATACATCCGCACCATTTTGTACTATCCGCAGACCACCGGACGCAATTTCGACGAAATCAAACGGGTAATCGAAGCCCTGCAGGTAACCGACCGTTACGGCGTTTCCACCCCGGCCGACTGGCAGCCGGGAAAAGACATTCTGCTCGGCTGTCCGTCGGAATTAAAAGGCATGAACGAACGGATCAATGAGCAAAAGGGCAACGACGAATGCCAGGAATGGTTTTTCTGCATGGACAAAGGCGACAAATACGCCGCCCGAAAGCAGGCCGCGAAATAAACGTTGATTTTCCGCCCTGGCGGATATAAAAATTAAAGACAAAGCCAAGTTCTAACCTACAGGAGGATGAAAATGTCTGTTTCCGAAAAGAAAATTGCCGTCGTGCTTGCCGGCTGCGGCGTGTTTGACGGCAGTGAAATTCACGAGGCAACCTGCACGCTGCTCAATATTGCCGCCCAGGGCGCAAGTTATCAGTGCTTTGCCCCGAATATCCGACAGCCGATGGTGGTCAACCACTATACCAAAGCGGCCGAACCCGATGAATCGCGCAACGTGCTGACGGAAGCGGCCAGAATCGCCCGCGGCAACATCAAAAGCCTGGCCGAATTCAACCCCGACCAGTTTGACGCGGTAATCTTCCCCGGCGGACAGGGCGCGGCCAAAAACCTCTGCGACTTTGCGGTCAAAGGCGCTGCCTGCGACGTCAATCCCGACGTGGAACAGGCGCTTGTCATCGCTTATGAAAAGCAGATGCCGATCGGCGCCATCTGCATCGCCCCGGCGCTGGTTGCCCGCGTGCTCGGCCGCCACGGCATTACCGTTACCATCGGCAACGATCCGAAAACGGCGGCCGAAATCGAAAAAACCGGCGCCCGGCACCAGAATTGCGAAGTGGAAAACGTCTGCGTGGACCATGCCCACAAAATCGTCACCACGCCGGCCTACATGCTGGCGCATTCAATCGCCGAAGTTAACGAAGGCATCCGCAAACTGGTGGCGGAAGTATTGAAATTAAGCTGACAGCAGGTTTTTGAGCAAAATCCTTAACTTGCACCACTTGCTGACGCGCGGCTTGGGAGAAATGATTTCCCAGCCGCGTTTTTCCATGATGTCAAAATATTTCCTGTAAAGATCGGTAATCAAGCGGATCGGACGGGCGGTCGTTTTTTCCTGTTTTTCCAAAATTTCATAAACCTTGCGGTAATTTTCGGCCGCAATACGGGCCAGTTCTCGCCGGGCCGCCGCCAGATTCTTGTCAACCACCACGCTTTTCGGATCGGTGGCGGATATGCCCGCTTTTTCCAACAATTCCTGAGGAATGTACAAACGGCCGTTCTGCGCGTCTTCCTTCACGTTGAGCAGGATGTTGGTAATCTGAACGGCCAGTCCGAGGGAAGTCGAAAGTTCCCTGATCGTCTGCTCGTCGGTACAGCCGAAAACCCTCAGCGACAGGCTGCCGGTCATTCCGCCGACCCCGCGGCAATAGCCGGAAAGCTGTTTTAAGGTCGGCGCCTTGAGCGGATTGTCGATGTTGGCGGAAATGCTGTCGACCAGATTCAAGAATTCCGCTTTCGGCAATTTAAAACGCATGCAGTTTTTATAGATGCGGCGGCCGATGTCGGTGGCCGGCACCCTGCGCTCGAAAATGTTGTCCATTTCTTCGCGCCACATGCTTAAAATCTCCTGTTTTTCGGCCAGAGCCACCGGGCTTTCGACCACGTCTTCAAGATGGCGGACAAAGGCCAACAGCGTATAAAGCGCCTCGCGTTTGGCTTTGGGCAGAAACTGCATTCCCCAGAAAACCGTCCGGCCGCTGCCGTTTTTGATTTTACTGCGGACTATTTTTTTCAAATCTTTCATAACGTCTAAATTCTTCCGTTTGTTTCTTCACTATATTTAGGTCAATCGGGAAGCAAAATCAACAGCTATTTTTGCCCCGCCGGTCTTGCCGGCCCATTCTTCCGCCGCCGCCAGCGCCCGCCGGCAATAGGCGTTTTTGCGTTCGATTCCCTTGATTTTTCTAAACTTTCCGTTAGCCGTCACTTCACCGCGGATTTCCGGAAAAATGCCGAAGTTTATGTTCATCGGCTGAAAATCCTCAATGTTGACACACGCCGTCACATGCCCCAGCATGGCGCCGAACGCGGTTTCCGCCGGCGGCATCAGAACCGGCCGTTCCAGAGCTTCGCAGGCGGCAAAATAGCCTGCCATCAGCCCCACCGCAGCGCTCTCCACATATCCTTCGCAGCCGGTAATCTGCCCGGCGAAACGAATATTCGGCTGTGTTTTCAGCCGCAGTTCGCGGTCTAGAAGAAGCGGCGACTTGATAAAGGTATTCTTATGAATGCCGCCGAAACGGGCAAACTCGGCATTTTCCAACCCCGGAATCATGCGGAAAATTTCTTTTTGCGCGCCGTATTTCAACTTGGTCTGAAAACCGACGATGTTACGCAAAGTGTCGGCAAAATTGTCCTGCCGCAGCTGCACCACCGCATAGGGACGGCGGCCGGTATGCGGATCGGTCAGCCCGACCGGCTTCATCGGACCGAACAAAAGGGTGTCGCGGCCTCTTTCCGCCATCACCTCGATCGGCAGACAGCCGTCAAAATAATTCGGCTTTTCAAAATCGTGAAAAACTGCCTTTTCCGCAGCCAGCAGCGCGTCGACAAACCGGTAATATTCGTCTTCCGACAACGGACAATTGATATAGTCGCGGCCGTCCCCTTTGTCATAGCGCGACTGATACCACGCCACCTCCATGTTAATGCTGTCCTTAAACACCACCGGCGCAATCGCGTCGTAAAACGACAGCGCCTGGCTGTCAACCCGCGAAAGAATGTCTTTTGCCAATGCCTCGGAAGTGAGCGGACCGGTGGCAACGATCACCTGTCCCCAGCCGGCCGGAGGCAGTGCGGAAACCTCCCCTTCTTCCACGCCGATCAGAGGATGGGCGCGGAGACGGCGGGTAATGAAATCGGAAAAAGCGTCGCGGTCAACCGCCAGGGCACCGCCGGCAGGCACTTTGCAGGCATCGGCCGCCGCCATCACCAGAGAGCCGGCCAGCCGCATTTCCCGGTGCAGCAGTCCGACCGCATTGTGCTGATCGTCGTCCGAACGCAGCGAGTTGGAACAAACCAGTTCGGCAAACCCCGGCGCCCGGTGCGCGGGAGAATATTTTTGCGGCTTCATTTCGTGCAAAACGACCGGCACGCCGCGGCTGACGAGCTGCCAGGCGGCTTCGGAACCGGCCAGCCCGGCGCCGATGACATGAACGGGTTTGTTTTCCATCTTTTTCCTCTTTTCTTGTCAAAACATGCTTGTTTTATAGCCCGCGGAAGGCGAAATGTAAAGCGGCTTTTGAACGGCGCCGGCCGCAGCGCCGATTTTTTGCAAATTATCGTTTGCTATTTTCGGAAAATAAATATAATATTGAAAAAAATCTGAAACGTAATATTGAAAAAGATTTTGACAAGAAACCACAAACCGGCTGACACAATGAAAAAAACATTACTTTATCTTGCTGTTTTCTCGATCTTTTTCGTCTGCAACGCCCGGGCTGACGAAATGGACGCCATGTTGTTTGAACCGGCGCCGAAAATCACCGCCGCCAAAAAGAAACCCACGGCGCCGGCCAAAACTTTGATTGCGCCGTCGGTCAAGGGCGGCGTGGTGATGAAGCCGGAAGCTGTCAGCGACGCCGAATTTGAAAGCATTGAGGCAGCGCTGCCGGAAGAAGAGACCGCTCTGAGGGCGCCCGCCGTACAAAAACCGGCAGCCCTTTCAAACAAAACCGCCGGAAAAGGTACCGCCAAAGGAAAAACGCAAAAATCGCTGACGGACGCCATCCGGGAAACGGCCGGGGAAGAAGAAGACGAAGGCAGCTCTCCGCTGGCCGGAACCTGGGTTGAAAAACTGGCCAACACCGCCCTTTCCTCTTCCAAGGAAGAAGACGAAGACGGCGGCGAAAACGGCCGCGGCGTCGGCAGCATCAACCTTGAAAGCATGGTCAAAAATTCCAAAAACGGCAACCGCCGCTCCAACGCCTCGGTCTTTGACATCTCCGGCATTATGCTCAGGATGAATTTGCCGCAGGCGGAAGCGACCATGGCCAAGCGCGGTTTTAAAAAGGTTTCGCAGAAATTTGAAATTCCCAATTTTATCAAATGGCGTTTTGAGGAACAGTGCCGCAACGCCGGCGTGGTCGGTTACGAACGGCTGGCCAGCTGCGTGGTCAAGGCGGCAAAAGAAAACAACCACCAGTATGTCGAAAGCGAAAAATTCGTCAAATATGACACGCAGGAGGAAATCAGCATCAGCCTGACCAGCAATTTTACCAACAACAAAATCTACAAAATCGTTTATAAGAGCATGTCGGCGCGCAAAATTCAGGGCAGCAGCCAGAAAGTGCAGTATCTGCGGGACATCAAGGTTTACGACTTCTGGCGCAAGATCAACCAGAAATACGGCGTACCGGACAACCGTGAAGACGTCATCTGGGGGATGGGCGGCAACAAGCCTTACATGAAAGCCGCCACCGGTTTTCTGCTGCTGGAAGACCCGATGCTCAAAGAACTTGACTATACCCGGATGTCGCGGGAAGACCAAAAATACATGAACACCAACCTCTATAACTTCTAAGAAGCAAAATGGAAGACAAAATCAACATTTCGGAATTGATCTGCACCCGGATCAGCCATGACCTGATCGGCAACATCGGCGCCTTTGCCAACGCGGTCGAACTGCTGGAAGACGAAGACGACGACTTTATCGACGAAATCAAAAACACCCTGAAAACCAGTTCGGAGGTGTTGACCGCGCGGCTGAAATTTTTCCGCATGGCTTTCGGGCTGACCAACGCCAACCTGGAAAATATCGAAACCGTCAAAAAGGTGACCGAAGACTATCTGCAGACGCTGAACCTCAACCATCCGGTCAAGGCAGACATCAAAATCATCAACAGTCCGTTTAACCGCGCTGTCATGCTGGCCTGTATGTGCGCGGCGGAAGTCATTGTCCGCGGCGGAACGGTAAAAGTCAGCAGCACCCGGCAGGCAATCATCATTTCCGCCGTAAGCGACAGTCCGCTGGCACAAAACAAAATATCGGCCATGCAGACGATGCTGGAAGGCGGCACGCCGGAAAATATTTCCCAATATGCCCCGCTTTATTACCTGCAAAAAATTCTGAATGATGAAGAACGGAAGCTGACAATCGACGTTTTAAGCGGTTTTTCGCTTTTGATCAGTTAGCGCCTTTATGATCTTTGATCACGCGTCTTTTTTCACTCTTGAGTAAGCGTTTTTTGAGTCCGGCGGTCGTCGGATTCTTTTTTCTGCCCGGCGTTTGCTTTCGGCAAACCGCATTTCGCTGCCGGACGGCCAAAGGAACAAATTGCCGGATATTTTGCCGCAAGTGAGCGGATCTGCCGGCGTTTCATGATCACAAAAATATCCGTAAAAATTCTCAAATATCCGATAAGAGATGAAAATCTGTTGAAAAATCTGCTCAAAACTTGTTTTTTACCGCCAGCAAAAACAGAACGGTTAAAAAATTTGCGGTCTCAGACGAAAAAATTCAGAAATAGAGAAAAACCGGCATTATCAAAGCCTGCCAAGGACGGAAAAAATAAACCGTCACAAACGGCCGTCTTGCAAAAATCCGAAAACCGGCAGCGATAATGCTCTGTCGGGAGAAGAAAGGCAAACCGTTGCAAATTACGGCCTCATCAAATCCCGGACGACAGAAAAACATTTTTTTTAAAAACTACTGAATTTATCGTCAGCAGGTCAAAATTGGGCTGAACGTTTTCCCTCCCCAAACGGCAGGAACATAACGTTTGCGGAAAAAGATGCAAAGAACGGCAACGGACAAAAGTAACGTAAACGGTATTAGCCGCTTGCACACTCTCCGCCCTTCTGCAAAGACGCACAGACGGGAAGCGAAACATCCTCATAAGCCTGTCAATGCGGAGTGCATTGCGTTCGGAACATAAAGCAACAAACAGCTTTCCTCTTTATCACCTTATATATTTTCCGCTTGCACATTTTAATTCGTATTTCAACCAGGCATACAGACGAACGACAGGCTCGCAGTTTTCGAGCTTTATTTAAAACGGTAGCAGGCAAAATGGCGTTCGCTTCGGCAAGCGGAAACAAACGGAAAACTAAGCCAGACAAACGTTTTTTGCGCTTCGGACAAGCGACAGCAGGCAAAATGGCAGATGTCATCACGGCAATTTCGACATTTCGGACAAACGGCAGCGATGGGAAACGCTCCGGGAACAAACGGTTTCGGCACCAAAATGAACATAAAGTATTCATCTGCCGGACGTTCAGACGAAAAGTTTCTCTCCCGCAAGCGATTTCCTTGAACGAAAACTGCGCAGGTTCGTGCTTTTTGCGCTTTATTTAAGACGGCAGCAGGAAGCAAGATTTTGACAACGGAACCACCCGGAGGAAAAGGAAACAGGATTTCGACAACGCTATCGCCCGAAGGAAAAATCAGCAAAACTCCGGCGGTAAAAGGCGTTCAGAGAAAAAATTCGTTTTCCCGGCGGACAGAATAGTTGCTTTCAAGATATGCGCGAACCGCACTCATATCCATCTGCCGGCAGCCGACCGGACAAACGCGGACGCACTTCATGCATTGTATGCAGGCAGCCGGGTCACCGACAAAGTCGTCGTTGATCGCAGCCGTCGGACAGACATTCTGACACAGGCCGCATTTGACGCAGCCGGCGGTTTTCTCCGGCGTGCGGAACGGCTTTTCCCATTTTTTATAAGGAAAGCTTCCCGGTACCGTAACCGATGTCCTGTCTTTCTTATTCATTACCGCACGGGCAAATTCTCTGATTGCCGGCAAGTCCGCCTCGTCCGGACGTCCGTGTCCGAGCACCCCGCTGTAAACATGAGGAATGACAATTGCCGCCGCGGCAATGCAGATGAAGCCCCGCTTTTCCATTTCCGTTTTCCACTCCAGCAGCATATCGTCATAATGCCTGTTGCCGTAACAGGCGCAAAGCACGGCCGGCGTGTTTTCTCCCCGCAGGCCGTCAAACAAACCGGGAACCTGCGGCAATCTTCCGCCATAAACCGGCAGACCGAAGACAACCAGATCGTCGGCGGCAAACCAATGATGCTGCCCGCGGGCGGCAGGCAAAGTGAGATCAACCGCAACAAACGGAGTTTCCATGGCGCCGCACACCAGTTCGGTTGCACGCGCCGTTCCTCCGGTCGGGCTGAAAAACAAGCGGTAATTCATTTTTTCTCCTTATCCTTTTGGTTATTTTGCCGATGCCGCAGGGCTAAAAACAAACGGCGGAAATCAGTCCTTTCCGGGAAAATTTCCGCCGTTCTTTTATACCGCTGCCCTATTCCGCGCCGACAGCGTCTTTTTTGGCTTCCTTATAAACCAAAATCGGTGTCTTTTTACCGTCGATCACGTCGCCGTCGATGATAATTTCCGCCACTTCCTTTTTGTCCGGAATATCATACATCAGCTCCAGCAGTTTTTCTTCCATAATCGCACGCAGACCGCGAGCGCCGCTTTTGCGTTCGATCGCCTTGCGGGCAATGGCCGCCAGCGCGTCGTCGGTAATCGTCAGTTTGACGTCTTCCATGTTAAACAGCGCAACATACTGCTTGACCAAGGCATTTTTCGGCTCGGTCAAAATATTGACCAGCGCCTTTTCGTCCAGGTCCTCCAGCGAAGCGATAATCGGCAGGCGGCCGATAAATTCCGGAATCAGACCATACTTCAGCAAGTCTTCGGGCTGAATGTCCTTCATGACTTCGCCGACCGGTTTTTCCTGTTTGCTTGCCACTTTGGCGCCGAAACCGATAGAGGTTTTCTGGCTGCGGCGGTTAATGATTTTCTCAATTCCTGCAAAAGCGCCGCCGCAGATAAACAGGATGTTGGTCGTATCGACATGCAGAAATTCCTGCTGCGGATGTTTGCGGCCGCCTTGTGGCGGAACGTTGGCAACCGTGCCTTCGATGATCTTTAACAGCGCCTGCTGAACGCCCTCGCCCGATACGTCGCGGGTAATTGAAGGGCCGTCCCCCTTGCGGTTGATCTTGTCAATCTCGTCGATATAAACAATGCCCCGCTGCGCTTTCTCGATATCATAATCTGCCGCCTGCACCAGTTTTAAGACGATGTTTTCGACGTCTTCGCCGACATAGCCGGCTTCGGTCAGAGTGGTGGCGTCGGAAATGGCAAACGGTACGTCGAGGATTTTGGCCAGCGTCTGGGCCAAAAGCGTTTTGCCGCTGCCGGTCGGGCCGACCAGAATGACATTTGACTTGGACACTTCCACGTCCGAATTGTTATGATTGCTGTTTAAACGTTTGTAATGGTTGTAAACCGCCACCGAAAGCACTTTTTTGGCATGCTCCTGCCCGATCACGTACTGATCGAGGAATTCCTTTATTTTCGACGGCGTCGGCAGTTTTTCCATGGTGCTGCCGGTGCTTTTTTCGCCGCCGTTTTCTTTTTCCATTTCGTTCATCTCGTCATGGACGATGCTGATGCAGACATCGATGCATTCGTCACAGATGTAAACGCCGCGTCCGGCTACCAGCTTTTTGACTTCCGACTGCGATTTTCCGCAGAAGGAGCAGCAGATCTGGTCGTCTTTATGTCCGTTGTCTTCACTCATTTGTTCAGTCCTTTTTATTTGGCAATTTCTTTGCGGGAGGTTACGATCTGATCAATCAGGCCGAATTTCAAAGCGTCTTCCGGGGTCATAAAATTGTCACGGTCCATCGCTTTTTCAATCACCGAGAGCTTTTGCCCCGTATTTTCGGCATAGATGTTGTTTAAACGGCGGCGCATGTCAAGGATCAGTTTTGCCTGAATTTCGATGTCTGCCGCCTGCCCTTTGGCGCCGCCCGAAGGCTGATGGATCATGATCTGCGAATTGGGCAGCGCAAAACGCTTGCCTTTGGCGCCGCCGGCTAAAAGGAACGACCCCATCGAACAGGCCTGGCCGATGCACAGGGTGTTGACGTCGCAGCTGATATAGCGCATGGTATCGTAAATGGCCATGCCGGAAGTGATGACGCCGCCCGGAGAATTGATGTAAAGGAAAATATCCTTGTCCGGATCTTCGGCTTCAAGGAACAAAAGCTGGGCGCACACCAGCGAGGCCATGTCGTCCTCAACCTGTCCGGTAAGGAAAACGATACGCTCTTTCAGCAGCCGGGAAAAAATATCGAACGAACGTTCGCCCTGCGGGGTCTGTTCAACAACCATCGGCACCAGCCGGTCATAAATTTCCATCGCTTTTTCTGACATTTGCTATTCCTTATAATTTGGTTAACCTAACGTTTGCCGGCATTATAGGCGGCCAATCGTTAATATTTTGCCAACAAACCAGCAAAAAGCCCTGCTTTAACACGGCAGGGCTTAAAAAGTTTTGTCGGGTTAAAGACTACAGCAGTTTGATGTTTCCGGCAACAATCCGGTCTCTTTCCGTCATCGTTTCGTAGCTGACTTTGTCACCTTCGTTCAGCGTTCTCAGCCCTGCGCTTTTTACTGCCGAAATATGAACAAAGATATCTTTTTCGCCTTCGTCCGGAGTGATAAATCCGTAACCTTTTCTCTTATTAAACCATTTTACCGTTCCTGCTGCCATAATCGTAATCCTTTTCACAAACAGGTTAAAAACATTAAACCTCAGCCCGTTTCCCGGCTGTATTGTTCAGGCTACTACAAATTTGCGGATTAGGCAAGTTATTTTTTGCCCCGGCCTTGACTGCCGGCGTTTGCCGATTATATGGAAAATACTACAGTTTTTTTTAACCCTTAACCGGAGGATTTCAATCATGAACAGAAGGTTTTACCGACTGGCGGCCGCCGCTCTCGTTCCCGCCGTCATTTTCGTCTGCGCGGCCGACGCCGGCGCCAAAGACCATCGACGCGACTGGGCGGAAGACAAGCTTGAAGACATCAACGACGACTACCAGAAAGCGATCAAGAAAATCGACAAGTCGTCTTTCAACGAAGAACAGAAAAAACTGCTGACCGCGCAGGCAGAAGCCAACCGCAATCTGGCAACCGCGCAGATCAAGGCCGTTTCCGAACAGATGACGAAAAACAGAAACGAACGCGCAAGCTTTAAGGAAGCGATCAGGGCCAGCCGCGAAAACCGCAAGGCGGTACGCGAGATTGACGATATTTTGTAATTTTTTCCTTCTGCAGGCAAAAACCGGGCGCATGCCCGGTTTTTTTGACGTATTCGTGCGGCATGTTACGGCATTTATGCCGCGTTTCACAAATTTTCCCTTATATTTTATGGTGCTTATACCACATTTGCTATTCACAAATAAAATAAAATTTGCTAAGTTCATGTCGTTTTACAAAGAAAATTAAACCAACGAACAAGGAATAAACTAAAATGGCATTGAAAAACACCAGAGAAGCAAACTACCCTGAATGGTATCAAAACGTCGTCGCCGCCGCCGAAATGGCGGAAAACTCGGTTTCGCCGGGCTGCATGGTGATCAAGCCGTGGGGTTACGGCATTTGGGAAAACATCCGCAACATCTTTGACGAAAAGTTCAGAGAAACCGGGCATGACAACTGCTACTTTCCGATGTTTATTCCGCTTTCGTTTTTCCAGAAAGAGGCCGACCACGTCGAAGGCTTTGCCAAGGAAATGGCGGTCGTTACCCATTCCCGTCTCGGCGCGGAAGACGGCAAGCTGGTTCCCCAGTCGCCGCTCGACGAACCGCTGATCGTGCGCCCCACGTCGGAAACCATCATCGCCGACTCTTTTGCCAAATGGATCAAATCTTACCGCGACCTGCCGGTGCTCGTCAACCAGTGGGCCAACGTCGTGCGCTGGGAAATGCGGCCGCGCCTGTTTTTGCGCACCCGCGAATTTCTCTGGCAGGAAGGACACACCGCACACGCCACCGCCGCCGAAGCCGAAGCGGAAACCAAACAGATGCTCGAAATTTACCGTGACGTGGCGGAAAACGCTCTGGCGCTGCCGGTCATTACCGGGCGCAAACCGGAACACGAAAAGTTTCCGGGCGCGGTCGACACCTACTGCATTGAAGCAATGATGCAGGACGGCAAGGCTCTGCAGGCGGGAACCTCCCACTTCCTCGGCCAGAACTTTGCCAAATCGGCCGGCATCAGCTTTGTCAACAGCGAAGGCAAACAGGAATTTGCCTACACCACGTCATGGGGCGTTTCCACCCGTCTGATCGGCGGCCTCATCATGACCCACGCCGACGACGAAGGAATGGCGGTTCCGCCGCGGATCGCGCCTTATCAGGTCGTTTTAGTGCCGGTAATCAAAAACGAAGCCGACCGGGAAAAGATTATGGCATATATTGAAGAAGTCAAGGCTTTGCTGAAAGGTCTGACGCCGTTCGGCGAAAAAATCAGGATCAAAGTTGACAACCGCAACAAATCGAGCGTCGACAAGTTCTGGGAATGGACCCGCAAAGGGGCGCCGGTGATCTGCGAAATCGGCATGCGCGACGCCGAAGGCGGCAAGGTAATGGTTAAAGAGCGTTTGAAACTCGGCACGCCGGAAGGCAAGGAAATCATTGCCCGCGAAGAGTTTGCCCGGGGGCTGTCCGAGCGGCTGGAAAACATCCAGCACGAAATGTTCGTACGTGCCAAAGCCCGGTTGGAAAACAATATCCGCACGGATATCGTTACTCATGAGGAGTTTGAAAAGTATTTTGCCAATGCCAACCGCTTTATCAAAGACGGCGACAAAAACGCGGTCACTTTCGTCCGCGGCAAATGGAGCGGCGACCCGAACTCGGAAGAACTGCTGAAAGCGCTGAAAATTACCATCCGTTGCATTCCTTTCGACCAGAGCGGCAGCAAAGGCGAATGTCTGCTGACCGGCGCCAAAGACGCCACCGTCGACGTCATTTACGCCCGCAGTTATTAATTGTCAAACAGATATTCCCCGGTAAACCGTGGGTTCTATAGAAAAGGCACCTTTGGGTGCCTTTTCCTTATTTTCTTACAGCATCGTCGTCGTGAGCATTCACCCCCATTAAAAGGGAGGTAGTCTGTAAGACATCAATACAAAAAAACGCCTCCTGCCGTCAAGACAGGGGGCATTTTTTCTCAGCTTCGGAAATTACCATTTTTTCTTTTTCAGGTAAATCGGAAGCAGATCCTTGATTTTGAGCGGTTTTACCAAAATCATCTCGCCCAAGACGGGTAAGGGCTTTTTCTCTTTTTCCGGGGCGGGAACTTTATGTTCCGACGGAAAAACGCTTACGATTGCGGCATAAGCCGGCAGCATTTGTTTTGCCGGGTCGGCAATGCTTGTTCCGACTGCGCAGGCAGCGGTTGAAAACAGGGCGAAAGACGCCGTGACGGAAAGGATCATCTTCTTTTTCATATTCATATATTTTAAGTTTAACAGAAAAAGTTCATAAAAAAAGAAAAGACCGTTAAAAACGACAAAGTAATAAACAAAAAAATTTACTGATTTTTTTATTTTGACATATTTTGTCTTCTTGTCAAGCGGGAACATGCGCCGGCATCGTTGCATAAGCGGCAAAAAAGGGTTTAAATCGGCGGCAAACTGTTTTAAACATAAAGGCAAAATCAACAACGGAAGGACATTGTCATGACGGAAACTTTCATCATCTGCATTATCGGCGGCTATCTGCTCGGCTCCGTTCCCTTCGGTCTGGTCGTCACCAGGCTGGCCGGTCTCGGCGACATTCGCAAAATCGGCTCCGGCAACATCGGCGCCACCAACGTGCTGCGCACCGGACGCAAAGACCTGGCTCTGCTGACGGTTCTGCTCGACGCTTCCAAGGCCGGTTTTGCCGCCTGGCTGGCGCTTCGCTTCGTGCCGGCCGAAGACATGTTTTTTGCCGGCATCTTCACCTCAACCAACCTGGTTGCCGCCTTATACGCCGGCACCGCCGCCATCATCGGCCACAATTTCCCGGTCTGGCTGAAATTCAAAGGCGGCAAAGGCGTGGCCTCCACCTTCGGTTTCATTCTGGTGATCAACCCGGCGATTGCGCTGATGGCGCTTGCCACCTGGCTGGTTTTCGCCTTTTTATTTAAATATTCTTCCCTTGCGGCGCTGGCCGCCGCGGTGCTGACGCCGCTTTACGCCTATTTCTATGCCGGCGAAGTCGAAAGCGTCTTTTTCACCGCGGTCGCTCTTCTGGTGGTTATCCGCCATCATGCCAACATCCGCCGGCTGATCAAGGGCGAAGAAAGCAAAATTTCCTTCGGCAAAAAAGATAAAACGACCGGCAATACAAAAGAAAACGGTCAAGACAAGGCGGAAAGCGCAAAGAAATAATGACCGCAGACGACGATATCGCGGCCCGGCTGCAGCTGATCAACACCGAAGGGATCGGACCGGTCGGCTTTAAGCGGCTGCTTGCCCGCTTCGGCTCAGCAGAAGAAGCCTTGCGGGAAACCGCCGCCAAAAAAAAGGTGCCGTCCCGGCAATGGGCGGAAGAAGAACTGGAGCGTGTCCGCAGTTTCGGCGCCGTCGTTCTTTCCTCCGCCGATCCCCGCTATCCGCAAAAACTGTCGGAACTTGACGATGCGCCGCCGCTGCTTTACGTCAAAGGGAACATCGCGCTTTTAAACCACCGGCCGGCAGTGGCGGTGGTCGGCACCCGCAACGCCACCATCATCGGCCGCAAGCTGACATCCAAAATATCTTTTGAACTGACCGAAAACGACGTGCTGATCGTTTCCGGCATGGCGCGGGGAATTGACGCCGCGGCGCACAAGGGCGCCATGTATGCCAAAGAACGCCGGGGACCGACGATTGCCGTGCTCGGCACCGGCATTGACCGGATCTACCCGCCGGAAAACGAAGAACTGTATCATCAGATCGGCGAACAGGGATTGCTGGTATCGGAATATCCGATGGGCACCAACGCCCAAAGCGGCAATTTTCCCCGCCGCAACCGGATCGTCGCCGCCCTGAGCGAAGCCGTACTGGTGGCGGAAGCGACCGGCAAATCCGGCTCGCTGATTACCGCCCGCATGGCCGCCGACCGCAACCGGCTGATTTTCGCAATCCCCGGATCCCCCGGGGAAGCGCGCTCGGAAGGCCCCAATTCGCTTTTGCGCCGCGGCGCGCTGTGGGCGGAAAACGCCGCCGACATTCTGAATGTTTTAAACAGCAAAATCAGACCGGAACCACTCCGGCCGACCGACGGCGGCGAATGCGATTTATTTACAAAGACCCTTGACAATTTGCAAAAAACTGCCGATATTCCACCGGTAAAGAATTGCGATAAAAATTCGATTTTGGCGTATTTGTCGGCGGAAGGCACGGACACGGACGAAATCATCCGCAGTTCGGGACTCGATGCCCCGAGCGTGGCAATGCTCCTGATCGAATTGGAAATGGAAGACAAAATCATCCGCCTGCCCGGCAACAAAATTGCCCTGACCGGCAAAAACATGAAAGTAAGAAGATGAAGTTAGTTATCGTAGAATCTCCGGCCAAAGCCAAAACCATCAACAAATACCTCGGTTCCGACTACAAGGTGCTCGCCAGCTTCGGACATATCCGCGATCTGCCGAGCAAAGACGGTTCCGTACAGCCGGATCACGATTTTGCCATGAGCTGGGAACTGAGTCCGGGCGGCAAAAAACGCTTAAACGACATCATCGCGGCGGTTAAAGACGCCGACACCATTATCCTCGCCTCCGACCCGGACAGGGAAGGAGAAGCGATTGCCTGGCACATTCTGGAAGAACTGAAAGCCCGCGGCAAAATCAAAGACAAAAAAATAGAACGTGTCGTCTTTCACGAAATCACCAAATCGGCGGTAACCGAAGCCATCAAAAACCCGCGTCAGATTGACGACAATCTGGTTTCCGCCTATATGGCGCGGCGCGCGCTCGACTATCTGGTAGGCTTCAACCTGTCGCCGGTTTTGTGGCGCAAGCTGCCGGGGTCGAAATCCGCCGGCCGGGTACAGTCGGTTGCGCTTCGCCTGATCTGTGAGCGGGAAATCGAAATCGAGAACTTCAAACCCGAAGAATACTGGACGATCGACGCCGAACTGTTTACCTCCAAACAGGCGCTGATCAAATCTCGGCTGATCGTGCTTGACGGCAAAAAACTCGAAAAGTTCGACATCAATACGGAAGAAAAGGCGCTCGCCGCCAAGGCCAAAATCGAAGCGCAGGAATTTGCGGTGGCAAACGTCGAACGCAAAAAGGCCAACCGCTATCCGGCAGCGCCGTTCACAACCTCTACCCTGCAACAGGAAGCCGCCCGCAAACTGCGTTTTTCCGCCAAGAAAACCATGCAGATTGCGCAAAAGCTATATGAAGACGGTTTGATCACTTATATGCGTACCGACGCCGTCAACCTCTCCAAAGAAGCAATCGCCGCCTGCCGCGACGTCATCGTCAAGTATTTCGGCGACGAGTATCTGCCGAAAGCGCCGAAAGAATACAAAACCAAATCCAAAAACGCGCAGGAAGCGCACGAGGCGATCAGACCTTCGGACGTCACCAACACGCCGAAAAAGATGGAAGCCAAGCTTGACAACGACGCCCACCGCCTTTACGAACTGATCTGGAAACGTACGGTCGCCTGCCAGATGAACCCGGCGGTGCTTGACAAAGTCAGCATCGATTCAACTTCCGCCGACGGACAGATCACGCTGCGCGCCAACGGCCAGGTTATTGCTTTTGACGGCTTTTTGAAGCTTTATCAGGAAAGTTTTGACGACGAAGAGGAAAACGACGAAAACCGCATCCTGCCGAACGTCGAACCGGGCGAAAAGGAAACCAAGGGCGAAATCTTTACCGACCAGCACTTTACCGCGCCGCCGCCGCGCTTTACCGAAGCCAGTCTGGTCAAAAAACTGGAAGAACTGGGCATCGGCCGGCCGTCCACTTATGCGACCATCATCGCCGTCTTGCAGGAACGCAAATACGTCAAGGTGGAAAAACTGCGCTTTATCCCCGAAGAACGCGGACGAATCGTCACCGCGTTTCTTGAAAATTTCTTCCATAAATACGTCGAATATGACTTTACCGCACAGATGGAAGAATTCCTCGACGACATTTCCGCCGGGGAAATGGAATGGCGCAAGCTGCTGACCGGTTTCTGGGCCAAATTTATCAAAAACATCGACGCCGTCACGCCGCTGCAGATGAGCGAAGTGATCGACAAGATCGACGAAGTGCTGGCCAAACACCTGTTCCCCGAACGGGAAGACGGCAGCGATCCGCGTAGCTGTCCGGAATGCAAAACCGGCCGTCTCGGCATCAAGTTCGGCAAATTCGGCGCTTTCATCGGCTGCTCGAACTATCCGGAATGCAAATACACCCAGCAGCTGGTTGACACTACCGCCGAAGAGGAAGCTGCCGCCGCCAACGCGGCCACAAGAGCTCCCAACCCGGAAGACAGGGTTCTGGGCGAGATGAACGAACAGAAGATATATCTCAAAAAAGGTCCTTACGGACATTATGTCCAGCTCGGCGAAGACGACCCCAAAGGCAAAGTCAAGCCCAAACGCTGCTCGCTGCCCAAAGGGATTACACCGGAAGAAATTACGCCTGAACAGGCGCAGATTTTGCTTTCCCTGCCCCGCCAGCTCGGCAACGGCATTGAGGTCAACATCGGCAAATTCGGCACCTATCTGAAACAGGGCAACAAGTCCAAATCGCTTTACGGCAACGACACCGTCTTTTCCATCACTTTGGAACGGGCAGAAGAGCTGTTGAAAGGCGCCGCCGAAAAAACGCCGGCGAAAGTAATCGGCACCCACCCGGAAAGCAAACTCGAAATCACACTTAACAACGGGCGCTACGGTCCCTATCTGAAATGCGGCAAGACCAATTACGCCCTGCCGAAAGAGTTCAAAGACAAGGAACCGACGCTGGAAGACGCGGTTAAAATCATCGCTGCCAAAAAATAGCGCCGACGGCTTTACGAAAAACAAAAAAATCTTTCTCCCCGACGGAGGAAGATTTTTTTTATCATGTTTCCTACAGTTTCTCCCGGTTTACCGGGCACTGAATGTCTGGCTGCCGAACAACGCCGCTTATCGCTTTTAATCTTGATCAAACTACTACATATTCGCAGCCGTTTCCGTCTCATGTTCACCGGCCGTTTTAGCCCGGTTATTTCTCCGACCGCGTTTTATAAAAAAGAAAAAGACGGGAACATTTACCGAAAGAAAAAACGGCCGATATCCCCGCTGTTGCCGCGGCCGTTATCCTTTCAATCGTCCCCGTTGGATTTAAACGATCAATTTTTTGTTATACAAAAGCACTATATCATCTTTTTTTATAAAAGTCATCTAACTTGTTATTTTTAGGAACAATTTTTTTAATCAGAAAAATCTGATGCTAACCTGTTGATGTATAACAAAAAATTGATCCTTTTTTTGTTATAGTTATTCTCAAAAGGAAAACGGTTGCAAATCAACAGATTGCAGCCGTTTTTTTTCAAGTCTTTCAGAAAAATTGTCAGCAAAAAAAACGAAGAGCGTTTTACCATAACAGAGTTGGTTTTACCATTGATCGGGCAATCTGCGGCAGAAACGGCAGTCAGACGCTTTGCCGTCATGCTGCCGGCGCTCTGACCGGCAGGGAAAACGTCAGCGGGAAAGCCGCGCAATCGCTTTGGCCGCTTCTTCCAAGTCGTTCATCGGGATAATTCTGTCACCGATTTTCTGGCCGTTTTCGTGCCCTTTGCCGGCAATAACCAACATATCGCCTTCTCCCAAATGGGAAACGGCATAATTAATCGCTTCCACCCGGTCGCCGATTTCTGCGGCATCGGGACATTCGCACAAAATCTGCCGACGGATTTCCGCCGCGTCTTCGGTACGCGGATTGTCGTCGGTCACCACCGCCCTGTCCGCCAGTTCGCGGGCTATTCTGCCCATGATCGGGCGCTTGAGCTTATCACGGTCGCCGCCGCAGCCGAAAACGACCCACAATTTGCCTGCCGTATGATGGCGCATGGTTTTCAGCACGTTTTCCAGCGCATCCGGCGTATGGGCATAATCGACGTAAACCGCAGCGCCGTTTGCCAGCCGGCCGGCCAGATCAAGACGGCCGGGCGCGCCTTTCAAATGCGGAAGACTGTCTATGATTTTGCCGGAAAAACCATGCATGGCAATCACCATGCCGACGGCGCAAAGCACGTTCATCGCCTGAAATTCGCCGATCAACGGCAGTTCCAGCCGATACGGACGCCCTTCTATTTCCGTTTCCAGCGTTTGTCCCTCCGCATGCGGTACCCGCGACAATATTTTCAAATCGCTGCCGTTACGGCCGTAAGACATCACTTTAATTCCCCGGCGGCGGCAAATTTCCGCCAGTTCCGCAAATTCGGGAATGTCGGCGTTCAAAACCGCGGTTCCGTCAGTTTCCATTACCCGGGAAAAAAGCTCTTCCTTGGCCTTCAGATAATTTTCCATGGTCAGGTGATAGTCAAGGTGATCCTGGGTGAAGTTGGTAAAGCCGGCCGCTTTGATTTTCAAACCGTCCAGCCGGTATTGTTCAATGCCGATGCTTGAGGCCTCAAGCGAAACATAGTCGACGCCCCTGACCGCCAGATCGCGCAAAATCCGGTGCAAAGTCACGCTGTCCGGTGTGGTAAGCGTTTCCGCATTTTCCGCCACGTCGGAAACCACGCCGACAGTGCCGATGCTGGCCGCGGAATAGCCGAGTTTCTTCATCAGCTGGCGGGTAAAATCGGCAATTGAGGTCTTGCCGTTGGTTCCGGTAACGGCAGAAATATACGGCGGAACCGGTTTATAAAAATTGGCCGCCGCCCGGGCAATATTTTGCCGCATATCACCGTCGGCCCTGACAAACAAAACTCCGTCAGCCGCCGGGGGAGTATAATCGCCGTCGTACAAAACCGCGGCAGCGCCTTTTTCCAATGCGTCGGGAATAAATTTTCTGCCGTCGGAATTCTTTCCGTTAAGGGCTATAAACAACGCTCCCGGCACCGTTTTTCGCGAATCGAGTTCGACCGCGGAAATTTCCGCATCGCCGGAAAGCTTTTCCGCCAGCGGAACGCCCGCCAATATCTGACTGAGTAACATGACAAACCTCGCATTTCATAAATTATGCCGACAGTATATCCGGCAAAACTTAGTTTTTTGTTAATCCGCCGCCCTTGATTTTCAATCTGTCCGTCTTATCTAATATCACGGTTGCGATTTCGGTTGAAAAAGCAAAAGATGCAAAAACAGATGCGATAAACAAACGAAAAAAACAAGAGAGCAAAAAAAGGAGTTTTTTAACATGCAGACATCATCGGCTGTCCGTCCCTACACTTTCGGCGAGGAAGTATGCAACTGCGCCATCCACGGACTGGGGATCATTTTCAGCGTCGCCGGCCTGGCGGTTCTGGTCAGCCTGTCGTCAAAATACGGCGACCTTTGGACCGTCGCCTCCACCGCCGTGTTCGGCGTTTCGATGATTTTGCTCTACACGGCCTCCACCCTTTACCACGCCGTGCCCTATCCGCGGGTGAAAAAGGTTTTGAAAAAGTTTGACCACATCGCCATCTACTATCTGATCGCCGGCAGTTACACGCCCTTTTTGCTGGTCAACATGCGCGGGCCGGTCGGCTGGTCGGTTTTTGCCGTCATCTGGAGCCTGGCGCTCATCGGCACGGTTTTGAAAATCGTCACTTCCGGCAGCGGCACCAAACTGTGGTCGATTTCGCTTTATCTGATCATGGGCTGGGCAATCATTTTCGTTTCCCGGCAGCTGTTTGCCGCAATCAGCGCCGTCAGCGCGCTGTTTCTCGTCCTCGGCGGCCTGTTTTACACTTTCGGCGTTTTCTTTTACGTTTGGAAAAGCAAAAAATACACCCATGCCGTCTGGCACCTGATGGTGCTTGCCGGCACGGTCATGCATTTTTTTGCCGTCCTCTACGCCTGCGTACTAGTTTGAACCGCCCGGCAGCAGTTTTCCCGCACAGTCGTCGCCGTTAAAATTGTAACCGGTGACAACGCTGTTGTCGACGGTAAAGGAAATTTTGCAATACTCAATATTTTCCCCATCCGGGTTCGGACCGGGAAAATTCTGCCCGGAAATTGCCGGATAATAAATCTGTTCGGAATAAACTTCCCGATCCCCTTCTCCGTCGTATTCAACATAAGTCAGAACCCTGGTGTCGGCGTCCAGCGTAAAGGTACTGTCCGGCATTCCCCAGTTGTCCACCAGATGTTCTTCCGACACGCCGACCCAGCTTTCCAGCTGCTCATTATAGCCGGGGGTTGAGGAACAGGCGGTCAGAATAAAAGCGCACAATAAAACCAGCATATCGTTTCTCCCGTATCAAATAAACGTTTCCGCATTGATATAGGAGCAAAAAAAAGTTTTTCAATCGGCCGCGTTTTTCAACAGCGCGGTCAGCCGGCTCTGCGCGGCCGCGTCCAAACGTACCGACATTTTCAAAAATTCTTCTCCCGGCAGGCAGGACAGGACTTCGCCGTTACGATGCAGCCAGGAAATGGTTTTGCCGTCGGAAGACGGTATATTCACGTCAATAACCGCGCTGCCGGCCGCCAAAACGTCGTCCAGCTTCCGCAAAAGTTCTTTGCAGCCTTCTCCCGTCAGTGCCGACGCTTTCACCGCATTGGCGGAAGGGGCGGCAAAAGACGGCGCCAGATCAATTTTATTGTAAACTTCCAGATAGTTTGGCTGATGCTCAATCTTGTCCAGCCCCAGACCGGCCAGCACCGTCAACACGTCCCGCCGCTGCTGCTTGCAACCGGGGTTGGCGGCGTCCAGCACCTGAACCACGACGTCGGCTTCCAGCACTTCTTCCAGCGTGGCGCGAAAGGCCATTACCAACTCATGCGGCAGATCGGAAATGAAACCGACCGTATCGGAAAGAATGACTTCCCGTCCCGAAGGCAGCGTCAGCCGCCGCATGGTGGTATCCAAAGTGGCAAACAGCAGATTTTCGGCAAAAACGCCGGCTCTGGTCAGGCGGTTGAACAATGTGGACTTGCCGGTGTTGGTATAGCCGACCAGTGCCACCACCGGATACGGCACCCGCTTTCGCGCCGTACGCTGAAGGCCGCGGGTTTGTCTGATTTTTTCCAGCGCTTTTTTGATTTTGGTGATTTTCTCGTCGATAATGCGGCGGTCAAGTTCAATCTGGGTTTCGCCGGGACCGCCGAGGAAGCCGGCACCGCCGCGCTGACGTTCCAAGTGGGTCCAGCTGCGCACCAGCCGGCTGCGCTGATAGGTCAGATGTGCCAGTTCAACCTGCAGCGAACCTTCCCGGGTCTGTGCCCGTTCACCGAAAATTTCAAGGATCAACGCCGTGCGGTCAATCACTTTCAGATCAAGCGCCTTTTCCAGATTGCGCTGCTGGATCGGGGTCAGGGCAGCATCGACGATCAGCAGTTCGACCCCGCCGGCGGCGGCCGCTTCGCGAAAACGTCCGATCACCCCTTTGCCGAAATAAGCGTCGGGACGAATCTGCCGCAGCCGGACAATTTCGGCAAATGCCACCTCCAGATTGATCGCCGCCGCCAGCCTGACGGTTTCCTCCAGCCGCTGCTCCGGATTAAGGGAAGCTTTTTCACCCGGCGTTTCCGGATAAACGATGCCGGTTTTTACCGCCGGAATTTCAAATATGTTTTCCGCCAAGACTTACTCTTTGTCGGCTTTGGCGGCAATGTCAACCGCCACCCCGGGCATGATGGTCGAAACCGCATGTTTGTAAATCAACTGGGTGTGTCCGTCGCGGCGCAACAGGATGGAGGCGTCGTCAAACCAGGTAATGACCCCTTGCAGCTTAACGCCGTTGATGAGGAAAACGGTTACTGCAATTTCGTTTTTCCGGATATCGCCTAAAAAATCTTCCTGAACTTTTTGTGACATTGTCCTATATTCCTTTTTATTATTGTTTGTCGTTTGTCCGATTGTAACCCTATTTTGTAAAAATAGTAAAGAGTTGTTATGAAACAAGGGGATAATTATGCAAAGATTTTTTCCGCCCGGCGAATTGACGACGGCGCGACAAAAAAGACCAACACGTCGCCTTCTTCCACCTGCTCGTCCGCCGCGGGCAAAAATCTCGTTTCTCCTTTGCGGATCAGAGCACAGACGCGGCTTTCCTCAGGCAGGCCGAGCTGTGCGAAAGTCGAACCGATCAAAGTCGAATTGCCGTCAACGGCGATTTCCCATACCTCTCCCGACAGCCCCAGCGTGCAGGCGTTGTTCAGCCGCACCTTGCGCAGTTCCTTCAGAATGGCGGAAATGGTAATGGTGGTACGGTCGATCAGGATATTCTCGCCGACGTTGATCATCTGAGTGTTGGCCGAACGCGAATTGACCAGGGCAAAAGTGTTTTCCACCCCGTTTTTGCGGGCAATCATCGCGGCAATGATATTGTCCTTGTCCTCGCCGGTGACCGCAACCGCCGCATCGGCATCGGCAATGCCGGCTTCCGCAAGCACCACGTCGCTCATGACCGAACCGTTAAACACTGCCGTGTTGTTCAGATGTTCCGCCAGACGGGCGGCGCTGCGCGGATCTTCGTCAATCACCCGGCAGCCGGCAATGCCGTCGTCTTCTTCCAGCGCTTCCGCCAGATATTCGGCAATCTGATCGCCGCCAAAAATAAGCACCCGTTCGTTGTCCTTGCGCTCAAGGCCGAAGGCGCGGATGACGTCTTCGACTTCGTCTGCCGCCGCCAGCAGGTTAATTTCGTCACCGGCATGGAAAGTGTCGTCGCTGCCGGGAATGAAACCGCGGCCGCTGCGGATGACGTTGACCACCGCAATATGCAGATCAGGCTCCGCCCGTTCCAGATGGTCAAGCGGAATTTGCAGCAGCGGCGACTTTTTCGGACAGCGGAAAGACAGCAGCATCAGCTTTTTGCCGGCAAACGGACAAATTCCGGAAATGCCCGGAAACTGAAGCACCCGTTTGATAGCGCCGGCAATTTCATATTCGGGGGAAACCGCCAGATCCACCGGAATGTCGTGGTCGCCGAACAAGCCGCCCCAGGCCGCCTTATGATACACCCGGGCGCTGATGCGCGCCACTTTGCGGGGAACATTAAACAGCGAATATGCCGCCTGGCAGGCAATCATGTTGACTTCGTCGCTTTCGGTTGCAGCGATCAGCAGGTCGCTTTTGCCGGCTTCGGCCTTTTGCAGCACGTCAGGATGGGCGACCGAACCCAAAACCGGCATCACGTCCCATTCGCGGGCGACTTCGTTTAACTTTCTTTCGTCTTCGTCAACCACGGCCACGTCGTTGTTGCCGCGGCTCAAATAGGCGACGATGCTCTTGCCGACGCTGCCGGCGCCGCCGACGATGATTTTCATCTTTCTTCCTCCGTTATGTCTTTCTCCAAACCGTCAAAATAAGCTTCCGCCGCCGCAAACGCTTCTGCCAGACTGCCTATTTTCGTATACTGCTCGCGAAACCTTTTGGCATCGTGCAACCCTTTGCAGTACCAACAGACATATTTTCTCGAAAGCTGCAGCGCCGTCCGTTCGCCGTAATAATCGCACAAGCCGCGAATATGCCGGATCAGCACCGTTTTTATCGTTCCGGGTGCCGGCGTTTCCGGTTCTTTTCCGGTTTTTAAAAAGCGGTCAATATCCGCAATCAGCCATGGCGCGCCGAGAGCCGCGCGGCCGATCATCAGCCCGTCGGCGCCGGTATGGCGCAGAATTTTTGCCGCCGAAGCCGCGTCGGAAACGTCGCCGTTGGCAACCACCGGAATTTTAACCGCGTCTTTTACCGCGGCAACGATGTCCCAATCCGCCGTACCGGCATAAAAATCGCTGCGGGTACGGCCATGAACGGTCACGTAAGCAGCGCCGCTTTCCTCACACATGCGGGCAAATTCAACCGCGTTGACATGATCATGATCCCATCCCTTACGGAATTTCACGCTGACTTTAAGCGGGGTTGCTGCCACCGTCGTTTCGATGATTTTGGCCGCCAGCAGCGGATCTTTCATCAGTGCCGAACCGGAATTGTTGTTGACGATTTTCCTTACCGGACAGCCCATGTTGATGTCCAGGCTGTGCGCCCCGAGGTCGGCCGCCAGTTTTGCCGCTTCGGCAAACAAAGCCGGATCGCCGCCGACCAGCTGCACGACCACCGGATAAGGCTCGTCGCGCACGTCCGCAATGCGGCAGGTTTTGGCGTTCTTGCGCTCCAGCGCATTAACCGCCACCATTTCGGAAACAATGTTGCCGCCGCCGAAAGATGCCGTCAATGCGCGGAACGGCCGGTCCGTTATACCGGCCATCGGCGCCAAAAATACCTGACTGTCAAAATCGAGTATTTTCATAAGATTAATTCAGCTTGTCCAAGGCCCGGGCGATAACATAGTAGATTTTGCCGATGTCCGCACCGGAAATAACCGACAGCAGAATGCCCGACTTTTCGCAGCCGCGGGCGCGGTTGATCAGTTCCTCGAACTCGCCCATATAGGCATTGACCATCTTGCGGAATTCCGGATTTTTCTCAAATTCCTCCTTGATCGCCACCACCTGTTTGCGGCTCATGGTGCGCGACAGATAACGGACGAAGACGTCGGTGTCGCCTTCATAATATTTCTGCCAAAGTTTATCCTGGCTTTCGGGGTTGAAGATCATGTTGATGTCAACCGCCAGCGTTTCCAGTTTTTCGATAATGGAAGTCGCATTCTTGAGGAAGTTTTCAACCTTCATTTCGCGGTAGCGCTTCTCAATGTCCGCCAGTTCGCTGCCGGCCTGCTTGGCACCGATGTCAAGCAGTTCGATCTGCTTTTTGATCACGCCGTTAAAGTTACTGGTGCTGTCGACAATCGCGTTGCTCTTGGCGGTAAATTCCTCCAGACTGCCGCTGAAACTGCCCATCACTTCGCTGACTTTGGTCAGCGTTTCGTCGGCGGTTGCCCGCAGATTGTCCGACTGCTCTTTAAAGGCTTCGTGCGAAGCCCGTACCTCGCCGGCAACGCGCTCGGCATCGGTCATCACTTCGGCAACCGCAGAGCGCAGTTTTTCGCCGGAAGCGGCAAAATGCTCCGCACTGCTGCCGGTGGTTTCCTCCAGCTGTCTGCCCAGCTGCTGAAGCCCCTCGCCGAGTTCGCGAATCCGGTCATGGGCAACGTTGGCTTTTTCAATCAACTGCTCGGAAGCGTTGTTCATCAGGTTGTTGAAATAATCCGTCAGCGCTTTGGTGTCTTCGGCAATCTGCGTCATCTTGTCGTTTTGCGCGGCAATCAGTCCGGCCGCTTCGTTCAGCGCACGGTTGCTTTCTTCGGTAACCGCGCCGAAACCGTTCAGGCAGCGGTGGTAGTCTTCCGTCACCTTGTTCATGTTGGCGGCGGCGTTGTCGGTCGCCTGGTTGAGATTGTCCGAACACAGAACCAGCGCCTGATTGACCTGCTCTATGCCGGCAATGGAATTCTGAGTGGTCTGTCCCATGGTGCTGCCGATTTGCAGCAGGTGATCCGCCAGCGCGGAAATTTCCGCCGACATGGCCGCCGCATTTTCCTGCAGACCACCGGTATTTTTCTTGAACTGGTCGCTTAAACCCGTCATTTTGCGGGAAACTGCGTCGGAAACGTCCATCAAGCATTTATATTGTTCATTTAATGCCGCCTCGCCGAGACGTGTCTGCGCGCTGACCAGATTGACGACGTCCATCAGGTCTTCGCGCTGACGGTTGAAGTTGTCATTGATGGCAGTGCTCTGAACACGCATCTGTTCACCCAAAGCGGCAAAAATGCTGTCGGCTTTTGCGCTTTCCGCGTTGATCTGCTCAACCAGCCCGCCAAAACGTTCATTGATTTCCGTTCCGCGGACGGCAATTTCTTCCGCCGAACGCCCGATTTTGTCCGCATAACCGTCCATCTGACCGGCCAGAACCGTAAACTCGGTGCCAAACTCATTATGAACGCCCTTAATCTTTTCGACGCTGCCGGCAACAAAGGATGCCGCGTTTTCGGCGGTTTCTTTCATCTGTTCAACGGCTCGGACAAGTTCACCCGCACCGTCGTTCATGCGGCTGACAAGAGCTTCGGCAGCTTCGTCGGCACCGGTTTTGGCCTGCTCAACGATCTGGCCGATCCGGTCGGCACCGTCGCTCATACCGGCAACTATCGCTTCCGCTCCGGCGCCCGCTTCGTTTTTAATCCGTTCAATAATCTGGCCGATCCTGTCGGCGCCGTCGTTCATGCCGGCCACCATCGCTTCGGCACCTGCGCCGGCTTCGTTTTTAATCCGTTCAATAATCTGTCCGAGTTCGCCGGCGCCGTTATTCATGCTGTCAACAATGGCCGCGGCCGCTTCGTCGGCGCCGCCTCTGGCACGGTCGACGGCTTCGCCGAACTGCTCCAGACCGGCGGCAATGCTTTCGGCAATCCGGTTCTGACGATCGGAAACTTCTGTCAGATCTTCGTCAAGTTTGCGTATCCTTTCGGCAATCGCCTGATCGATTTCGCTCAGTTTGTCAATGGCGACGTTAGACTTGTCCGCTACGTCGGAACCGCGGCGTGCAACTTCGTCCTCAAGCGCGCTCATCTTGGCGAACACGCTGTCCGCGCTTTCGCCGACGGCCGCAATTTGCTCGCGGATGGAACGGCTGACGCCGGCCGTGTTTTCGGCCACCGAGTTAAACAGTTCCGACTGGCTTTCAAAAGTGGCGACGATTTCGGCAAACTGCCTGGAGAAACCGCCGGTCGCTTCGTTGACGGCATTTTCGTGCTTTTCCATAATCGCGGCAATTTGCGCCGTACGTTCGTCCACATCACCGATCAGGCTGCGCAGATGATCGCTTTGCGCGGCAACGGTGCTTTCCAGGCCGGAAACTTTTTGCGCCGCGGCATCCGCCGCTTCGTCCAGACGGCGAACTTCCGCTTCCAGACTGTCATTGATTTTACGCGTCTGCTCGGCGGCTTTGCCGGAAGCTTCAAGCGAAGCGGAAAGATTTTCTTTCAGCCTGTCGACGGCTTCGCCCGCCTCGCCGGCAATGCGGCCGGCCGCGGTCGAAAGCTCTTCGATCTGACGGTTGAGTTCGGATTTGATTTCTTCGATTTTGGCCAGCGAAGCATTGATGCTGCCGTGCTGTTCGGCCAGCGAACTTTCGGCCAGACGGCTCTGGGCAACCGCCATGTTGCCAGTTTCGTTCAGCCGTTCGGTCTGCGCGGCGATCGCGTCGTTGACTTCGTTTAAGTTTTGCATCATTTCGTCAATCGACTTTCTGATGCCGTCGATTCCCTCGGCAAATTTGCCGCCCACGATGTCAAGACCGCCGCCGATTTCGCCGCCGATCCCCTGCAGCTCCCTGAAACGTTCGGCAATATTGTCGCTGCCGGCGTTGATCTTATCACAGGCGCTGTCGGTAAAGGTGATCAGGTTTTCGGTTTTGACTTTTACCGTATCGACCACTTCTCGCAGATTTTCAACCGCTTTGGAGCTGCGCTCGTCAAGGTCGTCAAAACCGGAATTAAGCGAATCCTCGGCCGACCGCAGGCTTTCCGCCACCGTGTCGGCAATGTTTTTAAGTTCGTTCGCCTGAGAGGAAATATTGTCTTCCACCAGCGCCGTCTGGGCAATGATCTTTTCCGCCTCGTTAACAAAGAGGTCGCTGTGTTCGGAAATTTTGCGGTAAACCTCCTGAATGCTGTTGTCCATGTTTTCCGCATATTCAACGGTTTTCTGCCCGCGGGTTTCGATCAGCTCGTCAATCTCGGCCGCCACCGAACGGAATGTTTCGCCCACCGCCCTGGTGCTTTCCACCGCCTGGTTGGTAATGTCTTCCAGATATTTGCCCTGCGCCTGAATCTTTTCGTAAACCAGATTGAAGTTTTCTTCCGAAACGCTGCCGTAGGATTTGATGTTTTCACTGGCTTCCATAATCTGGCGGGAGCTGCTTTCGGCCACCGATTGGATCACATCGGCGGAATTTTTGATTTCGTGCATGCCGGGCAGCAGGTTGTCGACAATGCCGTTGATATCTCCCTGCAAACGGGTGGCAACACTTGAAAATTCGGCAATGCAGCTGCTTAAGTCTTTGGTGGTTTTAAACGCTTTGTCGGTCACGCCGTCAAAGCTCTTGGTCAGGGTTTTGACGCCGTTGGTCAATTCGACGATGCTTTTGGTCGAATAGTTGTCGAGCACCCGCACCAGACTGGCAAAGTCGTCCACCCGTTCATCCAGTTCCTTTTTGATCATGGAGGTCTGGCTCATGGCCAGTTTGGTCACTTCCTGCAATTCCGACACCTGTGAGCGAATCGCCTCCGACATTGCCTTGGCCGTGGCGGCGCCGCCTTCTTCCGGATAGACCAGCTGATTCATGTAAGCACGGAGAAACTTAGCTTCTTTTTTAAAGGCCGCGCTGCGATCCACATAAGCCATGCCGACCCAGATCAGCGCCAGCGGCAGAGTTGCCCCGGCCAGAAAACCGCCGAACTCGTCGGGCATCATCAGAAACAAATTCGACCAGCCGAAAAACTGGGTAATGTAAATCAGCACGATCGCGAACCAGACAACGGTTACGACCAGCATCAGCCGGTACAGGTTGCTGCCGAGCCAGGAATTTTCGTTTTCTTCCAAAGAAGGATTTTCGGACTTGCTTTTATGAATCATTTCAGACTTCCAGAATTATTAGAATTTGCACAAATCGGCTTTAGGTTACAGCATAATGCTTAATATTTCAATAACAAAACCGGTCCAAAGAAAAGCCTCTCCGAACCGGTTTGAACGTTTGCGTTTTACTTATTCGATGCAACAGTCGACGGCTTTGCGGACAAAGGCCTTCATCTTGGCCAAAGCGCTTTCCGGTTCGGCCGGCGACGCCTCTTCCCCCTGCCCGGACGTGTTGTCCGGCGCCTCCGCGGCGGCTTTCGTCTCTGCTGCTGAAAGTTCCTCCGTCAGTTTCTTTACGTCCGCAAAACTGTCTTCTACCCATTTTACGTCTTCCAGGTTCAGAAGCTTCATGTTCAAGCCCCAAAACAGGCAGTACAGTTCATAGGACCGGTCAAACAGCTTATAGGCTTCCTGTTTGTGGCCGAGGCTCTGCTGTTTGGTTCCCACTTCCATCAGGCGCATCGAGGCCGAAAGAAGGTGCTTGGAGATGCACCAGACTTCCCCTTCATATTCCGGAATCACTTTCTGCATCAGCTGCTTGCGTGTTTCCCGAACCTGCTCAATCAGGTCGTAATACGAAGTCTTGCCGGTCTTGGCGCCCGAAAACATCAGGTGTTCCTCAATCGAAATCAGGTTCATGATCCCGATCGTCAGGTCCTGATCCGACGAAAGGTCCTTCGGGTTTACCTTCTTGGCCGAATCTATCTTTTCCACATATTCTTTGATTTTCTTTTCCCTGCTCATTTTTCCCTCACCTTAAAATTCATACAATTCGGCAGCTTTTCCGCACAGCGGATAATAATAGAAATAAACGCTGAGCAGCGCCAGGGCAAGTACCGGAACCGCCACTTTTTCAAACGGAAAATGGGCATGGCCGCCGTTTTTTGCCTTCATCCACTGATAAAAGCGGTTGGAAAGGATTAAAACGACCGCGCCGGCGATGACGCTGAACAGAAAAGGATCAAGATAAAGAAAGAACAGCAGCGGCTCCGGCCGATAAGACATTTCGCCGACGTACATAAAGCCGATCATGGCCACGCTCAGGGCGATCAGCCAGAAATCACGGCCGGCGAAACGCCAGTTCTTCTTGTCAAACCACACGATCATCCAGTAGCCGAGCAGAGCCAGAAGCGCTCCCGCCCAAACGCCGACGACGCTGTCGTCAACTCCGAAATAGCGGGCAATTTCCAATGAGGCGGCCACCGCTACCGTACAAACCGCGCAGGCCGGGTTGGCATATGCCGGCAGGCAAACCGCCAGCACAAACAGCAAAATCAATCCCATCATCATTTTTTCTTTCCTCAGATAAAAAGCTAACATGTTAATTTCTGCTTATAATATAATCTCTCAACTTGCAAATATTTTTTATTGATTGTGCGGAAAAACTTAGCTACAAAAAAGTATCAGCAACCATCAAAAAGGAAAATCAATGCACCGGCTGATCGAAAAAGCGCGCGAAGAGCATTCGCTCGACAAAGACGAACTGATCGAACTGCTTTGCGGCGGCGAAGAAACGGACGAAGAACTGTTTGCGGCGGCAGACGCCGTCAGACGGCAATATGTCGGCGACGGCGTTCATTTGCGCGGTCTGATCGAGTTTTCCAATTTCTGCCGCAACAACTGCCGCTATTGCGGCCTTCGGCGCGGCAACAAAAAACTTGAACGTTACCGGATTGAAGAAGACACAATTTTCGAACTGGCAGAACACGCCGTCCGCAACATGGGACTGAAAACCGTCGTTTTGCAATCGGGCGAAGACATGTTTTTTACAACCGAAAAACTGTGCGCCGTCATCCGCCGGATCAAAACTCTCGGCGCGGCGCTGACACTCAGCATCGGCGAAAAAAGCCTCGACGAATACAAAGCATACCGGGAAGCCGGCGCCGACCGTTTTCTGCTCAGGATCGAAACCACCGACAAAAAGCTTTACCTTGAAAACGATCCCGGCATGAGCTGGGAGAAGCGCGTCGAGTGCATTAAGAATCTGGGCCGCGCGGGTATGGAGATCGGCACCGGCGTGCTGGTCGGCCTGCCCGGACAGACGGTTGAAAGCTATGCCGGCGACATTTTGTTTTTCAAACAGGTCAACGCCGACATGATCGGCATCGGCCCCTTCATTCCTCACCCCGACACGCCTCTGAAAAACGCCGCCGGAGGCACGTTGAACACGGCCTTGAAAGTGACGGCGCTGACCCGGCTTTTGCTGCCGGACATCAACATCCCCGCCACCACCGCGATGGAAACTCTGGCGGCAAACGGTCAGGCCAAAGCGCTGAGAGCCGGCGCCAACGTCATCATGCCCAACGTCACCCTCACCCGGTACCGCCGGCATTACGAACTGTACCCGGGCAAATCGACCACCGGCTACAGTCCCGACGAGAGCCTGCGGGCAGTCAAAGACAAAATCGCTTCGCTGGGGCGTTTTGTCGCCGAAGGTCCCGGTTTCCATGAAAAAAAGAATCCCCTGCCGTAAAACGACTTGCTTTCCCGGTCAAAAAGTGATATTCAAAGTTGCTTTTGAAAATTTTTTTATTCATTATTAAACTTAAAACATATGGAAAAAAGAAAAATCTTCCTGACTTACCAAGAACAGGAAAAAGTGCTTTTGAACATTATTGCGCAAGGGGAATACCAACAGCTTCCCCAAATGGTGAAAAACGGCTATCCGCTTTCAATGACCGTGCTGGAAACCCTGAGATGGAGCAGACAGACAAGTTTGATCATCCGCCTGCTGAAAAAAGAATTTGCCTATGTCGGCGACAATGCCGCATTGTTTGACTTTCTTCAGACTCTGCTCGGGGAAAAACAGGCAGCCCGGCTGATTGTGGAAGAAAGCCAAAAGAATGAAAACTGTCTTGAGGAACATCCCCTGGCAGGTCTTTTGATTTACCTACCGCCGGAAATGCTGGCAGAAAACGGCTTCTGGGACAAGCTAAAGCAAAATCACGAATGGCAAATTCTTGCCAAATACGGGCATATCGACGATGTGATTCTGATGGAAACATGGACCTATCCCGCCGAGGCAGCAAAAGTGCTGTCCGAATATCAGGCAGAAAAGAGAATCGTGGAACTTAAGAAATACCTGTGGCTGGTCAAAATGCCCGACGGCCCGGATTTGCTCTGGCAGGAAAAACAATTCGACATTTTGTTTCAGAACCGCAACCGGCTCAACGGCTGGAGCGAGGAAGAAACCTGCAAAAAACTGTGCAGCTGTCCCGAGGGGTGCGAATTTTTGTATCAGGCGGGAAAAAGCGGCCGGGATATTTTGCTCTCACACGGTTGTTTTGAACCTTTCCGCAAACACGGCGAATGGACGTTTCTGATACGAAAAAACCGTCCCGACGCCGTCGACTGGCAAAAATGGAGAGAAGAGGCATTGGCCTCCGGTTCAAAGAGAACACTTCAACTCTTCTACCAGGAAGCCGCACGGGCAGAAAAATGGCAGATACTGGTCGAAGACGGTCAACATCTTCTCCTGCTGCTTCACGGGCAATTCCGCCTGTTCGGAAAAAGCCTGCTCCATTCTTCGCCCAAAACGGAAGAACGCCGGCAAAACGGCGGCTGCGGTTCGCGCATTTGCGACGACGAGGCCTGAGCTTTGAGAAAAGTTTACGCCCCGGACGCCTTAACACACAAAAAAACGCTCCCTTTTTCAGGGAGCGTTTTTTGTTTATCCGTGTTTCAGAGTTTGATCAGTTCGCGCACGCGTTCCTTCAACTGTTCCAGCACTTCCGCCTTGGGAGTATATTTTTCCTCAAACGGGGCAACCGTCTGCCAGCCGAGTTCTTCGTAAACCTGCTGAATCTGTTTGACAACGCCCGGCTTCCAGCCGTAGGAACCGAAAGCAAGCGCCTTTTTGCCGCGCGGCGCCAGACCTTTCATATAGGTAACGAAGCCGGCCACCCGCGGAAACAGCTGGTTGTTCAAAGTCGGGTTGCCGATGCAGACGTAAGCCGCGTCAAGAAAATCGACCATCACTTCGGAAACGTTTTCCACCGCCAGGCAGTGCTTGGTAACCGGAATTCCGGCATCCTGAAACTCGGCCATGACCGTTTCCGCCATTTTGGCGGTGGCGCCCCACATGGAATCGTAAACGACAACTGCCTTGCCTTCGTTTTTGCCCGACGCCCATTTGGCATAAAGGCCGAGAATCGTGTTCACTTCGTCTTTGCCCGACCAGATGCAGCCGTGCGAAGGAGCGATCATCTCAATATCAAGTCCCAGCGTACCGGCCGTGTTCAGGGCTTTTTCCGCCTGCGCGCCATAAGGGAACAGGATGTTGGCATAGTAGCTTTTGGCCTCATTGACCACCAGATCAAGCGGCTGCTCGTTGACAAACAGCCCGTCGGAGGCCAGATGCTGGCCGAAACCGTCGTTTGACAACAGCAGCTTTTCCTCTTTGACATAGGTCATCATCGAATCCGGCCAGTGCAGCATCGGAGTGGTCATGAAAGTCAGGCTGCGTTTGCCGATGGAAACGCTTTCGCCGGTCGTCACCAGTTTATAGTTCCAGCCCGCGGTGTCGAAATGCGCTTCCAAAGCCATTTTGCCGGCGTTGTCGGTAATGATCACCGCCTGCGGCGCCAGCTTCATGATTTCCGGAATATTGCCGGAATGGTCCATCTCAACATGGTTGACGACAACGTAGCTGATTTGGGAAAAATCAACCACGCTTTTAACGCGCTCTGTCATTTCCTGCGACATATAGCTTTTGACGCCGTCAACGAGCGTAATCTTCTCATCCATGATCAGATAGGAGTTGTAAGTCGAGCCGTGCGGCGTGGCGTAACCGTGAAATTCCCTTAAATTCCAATCCTTTACGCCGACCCAGTAAATGTCTTTCTTAATTTCTTTCGCTTGCATTTTCTTGTCCTTCTTATATATTGTTTCGGTTGAGTACAAAATAATCATATAAATTTAAGTTGACAACCCGTTTTTTTGGAGTTATTAACAAAAACAATAATCATTATCAATTACGGAACGGTAAATGAAATATTCCAGACAAAGAGAACTGATTTTAAAAACGCTGAAGGAAAACTGCATCCACCCGACGGCCGAACAGCTTTATGAGCTGATCCGCCGGGAAGAGCCGACGGTCAGTCTGGCGACCGTTTACCGCAACCTCAACCTTTTGGCGGAAAACGGCATGGTCAAAAAGATCGAAGGGCTGGACGGAACCGCCCATTTTGATCACCAGACCTTTGACCATTACCATTTTATCTGCACAAAATGCAATAGGGTGTTTGACATCCCCTGTGACATTGCGCCCGACCTGGCTCAAGACGTCGAAAGCCGGACCGGGTTCAGGATAGCCTCTTACGATGTTTCGTTCCGCGGAACATGCAAGAGCTGTCAAAAATTCAACTAACATTTAAGGAGTTATACTATGGAACTGAAAGGTTCGAAAACCGAAAAAAACCTGATGGAAGCCTTTGCCGGAGAATCCCAGGCGCGCAACAAATACACCTACTATGCTTCAAAAGCCAAAAAAGAAGGCTACAACATTATTGCCGACAAATTTGAACAGACGGCCAACAACGAAAAAGAACATGCCAAAATCTGGTTCAAACTGCTGCACGGCGGCGAAGTTCCCTCGACGGTCGAAAACCTGAAAGACGCCGCAGCCGGCGAAAACTACGAGTGGACCGACATGTATGACCGCATGGCCAGAGAAGCCGACGAAGAAGGCTTTACCAAAATCGCCTTCCTGTTCAGATCGGTCGGCGCCATCGAAAAAGGCCACGAAGAAAGATACAACGCTCTGCTGAAATCTCTGGTCGAAGGCAAAATCTTCAACCGCCCGACCAAGGTTATCTGGGAATGCGCCAACTGCGGCCACCGCGTCGAAAGCCCGACGGCACCGGAAAAATGCCCGGTTTGCGACCATCCGCAGGCTTATTTCTTTGAACTGCAGGAAGAATTCTAAGCTCTTTTGCTTTTCGGCAGAAAAAATCCGTCCGCTCCGCGGGCGGTTTTTTTTGTTCTTGATAAGTATTTTCCCCCTTTAGTTTTGCGCCGAAACATGATATAGATCCGAATAGTCAGACGACTGAACCCGTTTTTTTGCGCACAAAACAACGAACGGCCGACAATCCGGTTGTTTTCCGCAAAATCATGTTTTATAATGGGAGTACAATTTGAACAAGGGGGGGATTAAAATGAAAATCTGGCTGAAAAAATTAAAAGATTTTTTCAAAGGCGTCAGCAAGCACCCGCGTTTCATCAACGTGCTCAGCCTCATAATGTATTATTACTCGCGCTGGGTCGGGAAAACCACCAGGTGGGACATTTTCGGCGTTAACCAGCTTTATCAGGTCTGGCATCAGGAAAAAGCCATCATTCTGGTCATCTGGCACGGACGGGCAATGATGATTCCGCATTTCTGGAACGGGCAGCATCCCTTAAACGCTTTGGTTTCCCTGCATAAAGACGGCAGAATCATTGCCGGTTTTCTTGAGAAATACGGTTTCGGCACCATCGGCGGCTCTTCCAACGGCGGCGCCAATTCCGCGGCGTTGGCCCTGCTCCACTCGCTGCAAAACGATACGGCGGTGGCCATCATTCCCGACGGACCGCGGGGACCGCGGATGAAAATGAGCATCAGTCCGCTTTATTTCGCTCGCAAATCGGGCAAACCGATCTTCGGCGCCACCTACAGCGTCGAGCATTCGCTGGTGGCCAAAAGCTGGGACGCCATGTTGCTGCCGCCGCCTTTCTGCCGCGGCGTCCTGCATGTGACCAAGCCCTATTACATCCCCGCCGACGCCTCTGACGAAGACCTGGAAAAATATCGTCAGGAAATCGAAGATGAGATGAACACCCTCACCTTTAAGGCCGACCGTCGTTTCGGTCTGCCGAAAATCGAACCCGGCGCCATCGCCAAATCAAAAAAATATCCCGCTAAGGAGGAAATGAAAAAATAATGTTTATCAATATCTACAACATTCTGATCCGTTTTCTGTATCCGCTGGCCATCCGCCCATACATCAACAAACGCAAAGAGCACGGTAAAGAAGACGTAAAACGTTTTAACGAAAGAATCGGCAAGCCGAAGCTCCCCCGGCCCGAAGGACGGCTGTTTTGGCTGCACGGCGCCTCGGTCGGAGAATCATTGTCCATGCTTCCGCTGATTGACAAGCTGCTCCAAACCTACCCGGAGGCCCACGTCATGGTAACGACGGGAACCACAACCTCCGCGGAACTGATGGGAAAACGTCTGCCGGAAAGGGCTTTCCATCAATACATTCCCATCGACAACCCGAAATTCACCCGCCGTTTTGTCAAATACTGGCGCCCCGACGCGGTTCTGTGGTTTGAATCGGAATTATGGCCGGCCATGCTTTCCTCCATCAAAAGCAAGAACATTCCGCTGATTCTGGTTAACGGCAGAATTTCCAACCGTTCGTTTAAACGCTGGCAGCAGTTCGACTTTATCTGCAAGGAACTGTTGTCCTGTTTTACCTATTGTCTGGGACAGTCCGACGAAGACGCTCACCGTCTGAAAGTGCTGGGCGCAAAAGAAGCCGAATGTCTGGGCAACCTGAAATACGCCGGACTGCCGCTGCCCGTCGACGAAGAGAAGAAAAAACAGCTGCTGGCGGAAATCAACGGCAGAACCGTATGGCTGGCAAGTTCCACCCATGATGACGAGGAAATGAAAATCGCGCGCTTCCACAGCGAAATCAAAAAAGAATTTCCCGATCTGTTGCTGATCGTGGCGCCGCGGCACCCCAACCGGGGCGAAGAAATTCAGCAGCAAATGCGCGAGGAACTGGGGCTTAACGTAGCTTTGCGTTCAAAAAACGAACCCATTACCGCGGAAACCGACGTTTATGTTGCCAACACCATCGGCGAAATGGGACTGTGGTACAACATTTGTCCGCTGGTGTTTATCGGCGGCTCTCTCATTCCCCACGGCGGGCAAAACTTTATGGAACCTTCCCGCTGCCGTGACGCGGTTATCGTCGGCCCTCACATGCACAACTTTACCGATGCCATGAACCGGGCACTGAAAGCCAACGCCGTCATCCAGGTAAAAAACGTCATGGAGCTGTCCAACCAGGTCTGTCTGATGCTTGAAAACAACAACCTGCTGGAAGAAAAACGGCAAAAAGCATATGACTGGGCCATGTCGGAATCAAAAGTCCTTGACGGGATTATGGATAAAATCAAAGAATATATCCAACGATGAAAACTCCCGGATACTGGAAAAACAAAGGGTTTTATGCGCGGCTGCTGCTGCCGGTTGGTATGCTGTATTCGGCGGCTACGGCTTTCAGATTTAAACTGAAACAGCCGCGCAAAGTTCCCGTCCCCGTCATCTGCATCGGCAACCTGACCGCCGGCGGCACCGGCAAAACGCCGACGGCGGCGGAGATTGCCAACCTGTTGAAAAAAGGCGGATATAAACCGGCATTCGTATCCCGCGGATACGGCGGCAGCCTTTGCGGAGTGACGGTCGACCCGCAAAAGCATACGGCAGGGGAAGTCGGCGACGAGCCGCTGCTGCTGGCAAGGGAAGCGCCGGTCAGCATCAACCCCGATCGTTTCTCGGCCGCGCAAAAAGCGGTAAAAAACGGCGCAGACGTCCTGATCATGGACGACGGTTTTCAAAATCCGGGATTATACAAGGATCTGAGCTTTCTTATTTTTGACGGTGCCGCGGGGATCGGCAACGGCTGGCCGGTGCCGGCCGGCCCCTTAAGGGAAAATTTTGCCGCCGGCCTCAAACGCGCACAGGCTGCCGTCATTATCGGCGAAGACCGCTCTAATCTGATTGGACGACTGAAAGAACTGCCGGTATTTAAAGCAAAAATCGTTTCCGAACCGCCGACGCTGACTTCCGACAAAGTTATCGCCTTTGCCGGCATCGGCCGCCCGGAAAAATTTTATGATTCTTTGCGCGAACACGGAATAGAACCGATCAAAACCTTCGATTTTCCCGATCATCATTTTTACGACAGGCAGGAACTGGAAAATCTTTTGCGGCAAGCACAGGCAGAAAAGGCGGAACTGATTACCACGGCCAAAGACTTCGTTAAAATTCCGTCGCAAATGCAGCCGCATTTCAAAGTATTGGAAATAAAAATCAAATGGGAAGATGAAGACCTCCTGCGGCAGTTTATTTATGAACGGATACGCAGTTTGCAGAAAGACGTACTTCCCGGCTCAACCACAAAAACCGAATAAACGCAATCGGCAAAACCGCGTTTTTTTCGATCGGCGGCAGCGTCAGACGCTCAGTGCGGCGCATTGACGTTTCACGGCCGGCGGCAGCGTCCGTAAAACGGAAAGGGCAAAAGCGTTGCAAAAAGAAACCAGCGAAAACAAACAGTTGTAGAACTCGACTGCCAGAACGCCGCTTTCGTCCATCCTCCCCGTTTCAAAAGCGAAAGCCGAATAAACGCAATCGGCAAAACCGCGTTTTTTTCGATCGGCGGCAGCGTCAGACGCTCAGTGCGGCGCATTGACGTCACGGCCGGCGGCAGCGTCATTCCTTCTCCAAACGGCAAAATTGCAAGGGAGCATTTTTACGGCTTATCATGAACTTTCTCGGCTTATGCAGCAAACGCGCATTTTTTATACAAAAAAATACCGGTGACCTTTGCGGTTGCCGGTATCAAAAAAAGCTCGTACAATTTTATTTGCTTCGGTTATTATTCGCCATATTCCATTCCTTCAGTTTGTGCCGCACTTTTTCATCAAGAATCCGGTACTGACGGGGCGAAATGATCCCGGCAAACATGTCTTCGCGCAATACTTCGCGCTGCTTCATCAGCTGTTTTTTGTACATAAAATAAGAAATTAGATTGATAATATGCAGAAAGCGACAAGCCCGAAAGACTTGCCCGACCGTCGGCGATAAAAAACTCCGCTGTTTCACAACAGCAGAGTTTACGATCTCCTCCTTTATTTTTTGGCGCAGAAAAGAGGATCGTTAAATTTTATATGCCGTTTTTGATACTTTCTCAACCGGAACGCGGCAAAAACACCAGCCTGAAACCTCAGACGGTCTTTACGTTTTACGACTGCCGTTACCTTTTATATTGCAGGAACTTTCCGTACCGCTTTAATTCATCCTTCGTTTTCCCGAAAAATCTGAAAAAACGATATGATCAATTTTCCGTATGTACCAAGACCAGTACTTCAAAAACGCTGTAATTTCATATTATTTAATACGCTAATTTGACAAATAATCATTTTATGTCTAATTCTATAACACCCCAAAAAACGAATTGCAACAAAAAAATATTCAAATCCCTTTTAATCCGCCTTTGGCCGGTCTGTTACGGACAATATCATTTCGTCAATCGTATCGGCGGAAAAATCCTTTCATTTCAAAAAATTTTCAAAAAACAATGACAAGACAAAAAAATCAGCTTCGGTTTTATCCAAAACTGATTTTGAGGATTATATCCGAAACGATTATTCATTTACCTGACAAAATCCGCTTGAAGTTTCAGAAACGGCTTGCGACGCTTCCCAAACGGCTGCCGGTTCATGAGAGGGAAAGTTGAAGGACGGAAGAAAAAGGGAGACGGAAAAAGCAAAGAAAGAAAGGAAAAACGGAAGGAGAGTAACGAAAAAAAGCGAAAAAAAGGGAATAGAAAAAGGCTAAGAGGGAAAGTTGAAGGACGGAAGAAAAAGGGAAAACGGAAAAAGCAAAGAAGGAGAGCAGAAAAGCGGGAGAACGGGGGAATAAAAAGGGAAAAGAGAAATCCAGAACCACATACCCGACATGGTTTTCTGGCTACAAAAAAATCGGCCCAGCCGGGGGGCAGCATAAAAAACCGGAGCCGAAGCTCCGGTTTTTTACTCATTTGCACCCACTCATTCGTCGTCGCTTTCGGTTTCAGGCTCGCTGACCTGATCCGACAGGCTGTCATCGGTATCGGCCACGCTTTCGCCCAAAACTTCGGAACCGGCTTCTTCCTCCAGTTCTTCTTCATCTTCGGCATCGGCATCCAGCCAGGTGACGGAAACGACTTTTTCGTTCTCGGCGGTGCGGAACAGGATCACGCCCTGCGTTTTGCGGCCGGCAATGCGGATGTCTTCCACCGGCATACGGATAAGCTTGCCGCCGTCGGTGACCATCATGATCTGGTTATCGTCTTCAATCGGGAACGAACTGACCACTTCCTTGTTGCGGGCGGACATTTCCATGTTGGCAATACCGCTGCCGCCGCGGCCGGTTACCCGGTATTCATAAGAAGAAGAACGTTTGCCGTAACCGGTTGAAGTAACCGTCAGAATAAACTGCTCGTTGGCGCGCATTTCGATAAACTGCTCCGGCGTAAGCTTGTCAAGCAATCCCGTATCCGCGGGCGAAATGCATGCCCCCTCGCCGGCTTCAAGCTCCATCCGTTTGATTGCCGAGCTGACTTTTGCGTATTCGTCACGTTCTTCGGCCGTGGCATCGCTGTGGTTCAAAATCGACATCGAAATCACCTCGTCGCCGTCAGCCAGCCTGATGCCGCGTACGCCGACCGAATTGCGGCCGACGAAGACGCGCACTTCGGTAACCGGGAAACGGATACATTTTCCGCTTTTTGTTGCCAGCATTACGTCGTTGTCTTCGTGACAGATGCGAACGTTCATCAGCTTGTCGCCTTCATCCAGTTTCATTGCGATCTTGCCGTTGGACTGAACGTTGACGAAATCCATCAGCGAGTTGCGGCGAACCATACCGCTCGCAGTCGCGAACATAATCGACAGGTCTTTGCATTCGGCCTCGCTTTCCGGCAGTTTGAGCACGGTCGTAATGTTTTCGCCTTCATCCAGCGGCAGCAGGTTGACAAACGGCTTGCCTTTCGAGGTCGGCGAGCCGAGCGGCAGTTTGTAGACTTTCAGCTTGTAAACCAGACCTTTGCTGGAGAAGAACAACACCGGGGTATGGGTGCCGGCGACAAACAGACGGGAAACAAAATCCTCGTCCTTGGTCGCCATGCCGGATTTGCCCTTGCCGCCGCGCTTTTGCGCCTTGTAGGCATTGAGCGGCACCCGCTTGATGTAACCGGCATCGGTTACGGTTACCACCATTTCCTCACGCTGGATCAGAGATTCAACGTCCTGATCATATTCAATGTCTTCAATTTTGGTACGGCGCGGGGTGGCGTATTCGTCTTTGATTTCGACCAGCTCGTCACGCATGATGCCGTAAAGTTTTTCACGGCTGCTCAAAATCGACAGACATTCTTTGATCTCGTCGCCCAAGCTCATCAATTCCTGATGAATCTTATCGCGTTCAAGACCGGTCAGTCTCTGCAGTTTCAAATCCAAAATAGCCTTGGCCTGCGCTTCGGAAAGATGGTAAAAACCGTTTTCCACCTTACGGTCTGGCTCGTCAATCAGAATAACCAACGGTTCAACGTCGCCGGCCGGCCAAGCTTTGGACAACAAGGCGTCTTTGGCGTCCTGCGGGCTCGGCGCGCTGCGGATCAGCTCAATCACCGGATCGAGGTTTTCGACCGCAATTGCCAAACCGACCAACGTATGGGCACGGTCACGGGCCTTGTTCAGCTCAAAAATGGTACGACGGCGGATGACGTCTTCGCGGAACTCGATAAAGGCGGCAATGATTTCTTTCAAATTCATCATCATCGGGCGGCCGGAATTGATGGCCAGCATATTCATGCCGAAGCTGGTCTGCAGCGGCGTATATTTGTACAGCTGGTTCAAAATGACATCGGCCTGAAAATCGCGCTTGACTTCGATTACCACACGCACGCCCTGACGGTCGGACTCGTCGCGGATGTCGGAAATACCCTCTACCCGTTTTTCTTTGACCAGTTCGGCAATTTTCTGCACCAAAGCGGCCTTGTTGACCTGATAGGGAATTTCGTGCACAATGATCGCTTCCTTGTCTTTTTTGATCTCCTCAATCGTGCATTTGGCGCGCATCATCACCGAACCGCGGCCGGTAAAATAGGCCGAGCGGGCGCCGCCGTAACCCAAAATCAGACCGCCGGTCGGAAAATCCGGCCCCGGCACATAGTTGATCAGTTCTTCAACGGTAATATCCGGGTTGTCGATATAGGCACAGCAGGCAGAAACGATTTCCCCGAGGTTGTGCGGCGGAATGTTGGTCGCCATACCGACGGCAATGCCGTTGGTGCCGTTAACCAGAAGGTTCGGATAACGGGCCGGCAGCACCGAAGGTTCCTGCAGACTTTCGTCATAGTTGGGCATAAAATCGACGGTATCTTTGTCAATATCTTCGATCAGCGCATGGGCGACTTTGGCCAGTCTGGCTTCGGTATAACGCATGGCAGCGGCACTGTCGCCGTCCATCGAACCGAAGTTGCCCTGCCCGTCGATCATCGGCACCCGCATTGAGAACGGCTGCGCCATTCTGACCATCGCTTCATAAACCGAAAAGTCGCCGTGCGGGTGATATTTACCCAGAACGTCACCGACGATACGGGCGGATTTACGGAACGGACGGTTATAGTCATAACCGTTTTCGTACATCGAATAGATGATCCGGCGATGCACCGGCTTTAAGCCGTCGCGGACGTCCGGCAGCGCACGGGAAACGATAACGCTCATCGCATAGTCGAGATACGAACGGCGCATTTCCTCGGAAACGTCTACCGGCGTAATATCAGAACGACTGCCGACGGCATTGTCGACAACGGCTTCTTCATTGATTTCATCAGTCATTTTCATACCTTATCTGATTTTATGTTTTTACTATTGCCGATCATAGCAAATCTGCCGGATTAAAACAGAAAATTATGCGACTTATGCCCAGTTAAAAAAACGAAAAACGCTTCCAGGAGCCAAAAAAGCGGCTTAAAATCGATTTTTGACAAATCCGCCGCCAAATTGTTAACGCACCGGCAGCGGAAAACGGAAAAAAACGTCTTTCTATCAGAACATCAAAAAAAGGGAAAGCCCGAAAGCTTTTCCCTTTTTTTGGCATAATCCGCACAATACCCGCATCAGGAAACGTCTATCTTGCGGAAACCGCGGCAGACGTCTTTGGCCTTGTCATTGAGGAGATGTGCGTAACGGGCGACGAATTCCCTGCCGAAACGGCCGTTGCGGGCAAATTCCTCCCCCTGCTTTCCCAAACTGCGTTTTTGCAGGTAACATTCGATAAACGGCAGCGAGGCGTTTTTGATCATGTAACTGCGCTCGGTCGGAATAAACTCCCAATAACGGAGAAACAATTCCAGCACCGGCAGATTGTCATCGATCGTCATCTGTCTTTGCACCTTTTGCAAAAAACAGCCGCCGGCGGCAAAAAATTCGTTCATCAAACCAAGATCACCGGTTTGGTAAAGTTCCGTCTGCGCTTCCTGCGAACGGCGGAGAACGTCAAACGGGGCAATACCGGCAAAATCTTTTTCGCCGGAAACGTTTTTGCCGCGTTTTTCAACCCCGAACCTTTCCTGATGATGTTTTGCATAAACAGCATTTCTTCTGCTCATAATGATATATTTTTAATATGAATAAATATGATGAATTCAGACAGATTATAACACAGCGGAATATTTTGTCAAATTTTCAGGAAAATAAATTCTTAAACAAAACTTCCCTTTGCGTTTTTTGGCGTACTTCCCTTGCGAAATTTTCCGTCAGGCATGCGACAAAGAAAACTCCCGGAGTTGTCCGGGAGTTTTTTTCTTAGGAGATGACGCTTTCATTTTCTAGAACGCGCAGTTCAGACCCAGACCGACGGTGGTTGCGTCGTAGTCCGAACCGAACGTATAATTTGCCCAGCCGTAAGCCGAAAGCTGATCGGTGAAGCCGTAGCGCCCGCCAAGCTCAA
>ERZ1643251.359-NODE-359-length-70320-cov-77.581100_pt1 | contig 70320 bp, 71 predicted proteins | sample MGYA00579261_ERZ1643251 | MGnify/ENA primary metagenome ERZ1643251 (study PRJEB29033, sample SAMEA4952267) | chicken gut metagenome | biome: Broiler Chicken; feature: Gastrointestinal Tract; material: Caecum | place: Ireland | collected 2018 | study: Broiler...
CTACAAATTTATCTTCAGCATCTATTAAATAAGAATTTATATTTGAAACTATACGCTATTGATGTTCCTTTAATATAATCAGTTGCAAGCAAGTTTCTGTATATATTAAACATTTTGTCAACTCGCAAGTTTAAATTATCTTCATTACATCTTCCATGATCGTATTCATCTCTTGTATAATCGTAATCAGCAAGAGCTCCTGTAAAATAATCTTCCATCTCAATTGCATTGCAAAGCTTATGTTCGCAAAAGCATGGAACAATATCTTTACTATGCAAACTTGCAACCACTTCCCACTCCTCTGGCGATTTATTGTCCTTTTTTTCAATATTTTTTGCAATTTCAAGCAAATTTTTATCTAAATTTTCCTTTTTTTCAAAAAATAAATATTTTGAAAGGGCATGCAATTCTCCATTTTTTGCAAGAGATACTAAGTCATCTCTAACCCTGTCAAAATTATTTGTAAGCAAAAATCTTGAATAAACAACCACATAATTAAATAAAAATTTTTTACTCTTACTTAAACTTCTCATCATTCCCTTCCTTCTAAACTAAAAAACAACTTTTATAAGGAAAGTATAACACAAAAAATAGCAAATGTAAATATGTTATTTTTAAAAATTTATGTTTTGACTAAGCCATTTTTAGTTAACGCATAAACAGTTTTTCCCACTTCATCAATAAATTTTTTATCATGTGAAACTGCAATCAAAACACCATTATATTCTTTAAGAACTTTTCTTAAAACTGGATTAGTAAGTGGACTAAAATTTCTTGTGGGTTCATCTAACAATAAATAATCTGGACTTAAAATAACAAGTTTCAAAAGAAAAAGTTTACCCTTTTGCCCACCACTTAAATTTGATATTTTTGCATTCATTTCTTCACTTGTGAACTTTAAGCCACCAAGATAGGTCTTTGCTCTTGTTATATTCTCTTTATCAAAGCAAAAACTTTTTATATATTCATCAACCGAATCAAATTTATTAAGAATTTCATCATAATTTTGAGTCATATACACTGTATTTTGATTTTTCAATGTTTCGTACAAACTATTTAAAAGTGTTGTTTTCCCAGCTCCATTTTTTCCAGTAACAACAACTCTATCTGCTCCAAAAATTCTAAGACTTACATTATTTGCCAAGACCTTATCTCCTGCAACTAACTTATCAGCATAAAAATCTAGCATACACTTATTATTTGGAATATCTTTGTTTTTAAATTTTAAAGTTATTGCTTCTTCTGGTGCCAAGAACTCTGTTACATTTTCTTTAATTTTTTCAAAACGCCTTTCTTGTGCTTTAACAGATTTCATTTTCTTTTTCAAAAGTCTCCCACCTTGTGGATCCTGCCTTGATATTGAATTTAAATCATTATGAACTTGCTGATAAATTTTCTGCCACTTTTCTTCCCTTATTTTAATTTCCTCTTGCTGTTTTAATGCAATACTTTCTTGTCTATCAATTTGTTGTTTGCGTTTCAAGAGATAATCAGCATATTTCATTTTTTCAAAATGCCATATATTCTCACTTTTTCGCTTTACCTGCTCCAAATGTAAGACACAATTAGCGCAATTTTCAATCAATGTTTCATCATGAGATATAAAAATAACAATACCATTAAATTCGCTAATCAATTTTTCAAGAACTAACAAACTTTCTTCATCTAAATCATTGGAAGGTTCATCAAGCAAAATTATATCTGGTTTATTAAGTAAAATTTTCACTAATTGTAACTTTATTTTTTCACCACCAGAAAGGGTTTTAACAAGTTGATTATCTATATAAATCTTGTTATTTAATTTAACTTTTGCAAAAAGTGGAGTAATATTTGTCAATTTCTCAAAATTAAAGTAATCAATATTGTCTTTAACATCATCTTTAAGCAAATATTCTTCAACAGAAACATTTTCCCAACTTGAAGGCAAAAATTGTTCAAGAAAGCCAAGCTTTGCATTTTCATAGTTCACAGTTCCTGAAACTTGCGCATATGTCAAATCTTTCATATTAACTATACATTTTAGCAATGTAGATTTACCATCACCCTCTTCACCTATAATTGCAAGTTTGTCACCATTTTTCAAAGAAAAAGATAAATTATTAATTAAACCCCTATCACCAATTTTTACATTCAAATTATTAACTCTCAGCATACGCGCCCTCCTCTTTTAAAGAATTTGCACGCACAAAACTAAGAAAACTTAATTATGTATGGATCATAAAAAAATCTGCTAAAACTAGCAGACTTTATAAAAACAAACAAAAGTTAGATAGTTTTATGCGTAAAACACACATAAAACAAAAGCATTTTATGTGTATTATAAAATGATTTCTTCTCTAACTATTCTCATTGCTTTTATCTCCTTTTATTTTAATTAATTAAATTATAACGAGAAAAATACTATTTGTAAAGACAATTTACTTATTTTTTTCAAGATTTTTTAAATAATCATCTATTTCTTTAAAAATACCTGAAAATTTTGCTTTATCATTTTCAAAAAAATATTGTTCAACCCTGCTTATACCTTGTTTATTCATTTTCAAAATTCTTTCATCGTTTAAACAAATTGGATTTGCTTTTTCTAAATTAAAGTTATTTCTATAAATATACGCCTGAATATCTGCTTCAAGTTTATCACACATATATGCAAACTTCGCTTCATTTGTGTTTCTGTCTTCATATTCCGCTATGATATTTAAAAATTTCTCTTTGTTTATGCAATCTTGAAAAATTTGCTGAACGGCTTTTCTCCCTGCCTCTTTTTTGTTTTTAACTTTTTGATATTCAAACATTGTGATATCACCAATTAAAATTTCTTCTGTTTCGTGAAGAGCAATCATTAAAGCCACTTTTTCAAAATCAAGGTCTTTGAAATCTTGTCCACAATTTGCATAGATTGAAACTGCAAGCATAATTGTTCCATAAACATGCTCTGCCACACTTTCAATTCTTGTGTTTTCAACATTCCAATGAAGCCAACCTGTTCTTAAAGTTGTTTTTAATTTATTCGCTAACATATATAAATTAAAAATTTTTTCAACATTATCCATAATATTCACCCTATAAATTTTTATTCAAACCACTTACACACGCACTTTGTATTCTTTTAATGTAGTTGTTACCTAAAAGAAATTGTGCTGCTTCTTCAAGTGTTAATTCAGCATTTTTATTTAAAAATTCTTTATATTTTTTTACAGTATTTTCTTTATCCTTTTTAAAATCTTTATAAAGTTCAGTTGCAACAACCCCACCAACAACATACCTAAACTTTCTCATACCTTCAAAATCTGCCCTTGGTTCAGCTAGGTGTCTAACTATATCCATGACCTTTTCATAATCAGGTCTATCTTGAAATTTCTTCTCGAAATTTTCAAGGCTATTCTTAGTCACTGGATATTTAAGATGTTGTGCAATTTTATTCTCATCTAAAATTGAGTAAGCACAAGAAAGATAATTATTTTTTTGTTGTGTAAGACTATTTTTGTAATTAATTTCAGTTAAAATACCAATATTTTTAAAGCAATCTACAACAACATGTTCAATAAACAAGCTTTCAATTTCACATGCTGCATCAGCTTTCATTACCTTAAATTCTTGCACTCTTTGTGCTAAAGCATGAGCAAATTCATGAGCAATAACCACCAAACTATCAATATTATTTCTTGGATTTAAATTGATTTCTCTATAATTTTTTTCATCAAATGAAATAACACCGACTGCATTTACTCCACCATCCTGCGTTGGTTCACTATACTGAAAAATAGTTGATTTTCCTTCAAGTTCATCTTTATGCTCATCAAAAAAATTTTTGGACAAGTGGGATCTTGTTGGACTGTCAGTTTTATACACAAAGCTATTTTCCATTAAAGTGTCATTAAGTTTATTATATAATTCCTTATCGAAATCTTTATAAAATAGTAAAACTACATCAATAATTTCACGAGTGGACATTTCGATTTTAGCATGCTCTACAGGTTGCATTCGTTGATTTCTTATACTATCTTTTAATAATGGTAAAAATCTTTGAATGTAATCATAAAATTCGAAAAACGGTCTTTTTTTAAGGTTTTTATTTAAATTTTCCACAAAATTTTCATCAAAAGTCATTAAAGTTCCTTCTCTTTAAAGTTGTCATTAAAATCTTGTTTGCATGAACAAATGATCATATCATCACAGTTTGAATTGTTTGCTTTATAATAACCAACACCAGCAAAATTACAAGACAAAATCTTATATCTACCACTATGGGTTTGGTCATCAAGTATTTTCAAACTCGCTTTTTGTGAAACTTCATCATCCAATATTATTGACAAATCAAAAGAATAAATTAATTCATTATTTTCTCTTTTAATTGAAAACTCTCTGTTTGGAAACATAGTTCTATATTGGTCAAGAAATTTTGATGCAGTGTCTCGGGTTATAATTATATTTCTATCTTTATGCTTAATAATTCTTCTTAATAATCCTATTAAATCATTATTATTTTCACTTAAAAACTTATATTCTTTCATGATACCCTCTTAGAATAATTTTAACATCTTGATTTTCGTTTGTCAATATAAAACTCACATATGAACTCATCTATATTTCAAAGTATGACATAAAAAATAACCCAATAATGGGTTATTTTTATTAAATAGCTTCGGTTTCTTCTTTTTCAACCTTAACAGGAACAACTGAACGATATTTTTTAAGTCCACTTCCTGCTGGAATAAGTTTACCGATAATAACATTTTCTTTGATACCAACAAGGTTATCAACTTTACCTTTAAGAGCAGCGTCTGTAAGAACTCTTGATGTCTCTTGGAAGGATGATGATGAAAGGAATGATTCTGTCATAAGAGCAGCTCTTGTGATACCCAAAAGCATTCTTCTTGCAATGGCTGGTCTACCACCTTCACGAAGCACTCTTTCATTTTCTTCATCACATCTTGAAATATCAACAATTTCGCCAGCTTTAATAGATATTTCCATTTCTTTTTTGATGTTTTCATTTTGACTATTTACAATGAATTGTAAACGATAATATTCCTTTGGAAGATTTTTAAGCAATATGCTTTCAGGCTCGCCATTTGGTTTTTCCATATCATATATTAGAAATTCTTGAAAATTGCAAGTAATAATCCATCTTGGTCTTTTAGAGTATGGTAAGTCAGCAGAATATCTTTTTGCTTGTTGAAATGGAGTAAGCAGCGTGCCATCTGCTTGTCTTATTGCTTTTCTTAAATCTCGGTCTCTGCTTTTTTGTTCAATTAAAACATGTGTCGCAGAAATATAACCATCAATAAAACTTGTATGGTCAAGCATAACTTTATCTTCAAAAGATATATATTGTTCTGGATTTTCAACATCCAAAATTTTGTTTAATAATGACAACCAAAAAACTTGGCTTTGACCTTTTTCATAACCTTTATTAGCCCAAAAATTTGCAAATGCTTTTGCTTGTTTTCTTATCTCCAAATCGTTCATAAGTAAATCTCCACAAAATTATTATATCATACAATTTTGCAAAATAGATGAAAATTATAGAAATTTTATTTTTTTTATGCTAAAATAATTCGTATGAAAAAAATAAATAAACAAAATAATAAAAGAAGAAATTACATTTGGTTAATCTCAACTATATTAGTTGTATTATTTTTTATTATCTTTTTCATATTTATGAAAATTAAGAATAATAACTTAACATATAGTGATTGGTTAGGATTTCTCGGTTCTTATCTTTGTTTTGCAGGAAGTGTTATACTCGGATATGTAGCGGTATATCAAAACCAAAAACTAAAAGAAGACAACGAAACTCAATATAAAAATGCTATAAAACCTGAGATAAATTTTGGTTTTAGAGAAAAACATATATTAACTGTAGTGGATATGAGAGAATATTTCAACCACATAGCAATCTCTGAGAATTTAATTATTGAACATACAAATATAATTCCAAGAGATATACTTTCACTTTATAGAGAATTTCGAAAATTAAATGATATAAGTTCTGATAAATCTATTTCAGATGAAGAGTATAACAGATTTATATTACGTTATAAGAACAGAGTTGAAAAGCTTTCAAAAAAATATTTGTTGATAGATTTTTATTTAGATAATAATGGAAATGGCAATGCTATAAATATGAGTTTGTTTTTAAACGATAATAAACTTAATGTGTCCCCATCGCTACAATCTAATCAATATAATGCATTTTTATTTTTAATTGAAATCGACAAAAGTATAAACATCTTCGATTTAAAACTTGACATAACTTATGAAAATATAGATAATGACCATTTTTCTAATCATAAAGATATTAAAATAGTTAGAAATTCAAAAGGGCAATTAGAAATTGAAAATTAAAAAATTTTGTTCTTCAACTGTCTAAAAGAAAACTGCAAAAACTGAATTAATTTTAGGCAAATGTTAAGGGTATGAATTAAACCCAAATAACATATTTTTGTTAAAGAAAATAAGGGATTTTGTGGGATTTGCTAACACCAAAAAGCATAAAAAAAGAAGTGCAGGGCGCACCTCTTAATCAATGGGTCCAGGGTTCGAGTCCCTGCTGGTCCACCAGAAACTCCTTTATTTTAAAGGAGTTTATTTATTTTTATATAACTATTTTTGCCTAATAAAATTTTTGAATTGCCTAATAAATTTGTGTTATTATATTAAATTTTTGACTGCTCAAAAAAATATAAAAATGCAAATTTTTTATAAAAAATAGTGCCTGCCTAATAAATTGCCTAATAAAAATATAAAAAATGGACTATGAGTTTTTATCTCATAGCCCATTTTTCTTACATCTCAAAATCTTTTTTTCGCTTTTCTTTTTGCTTTTTCCACTCTAAATATTCTTCATCTTCTTTTTCTGCAATTATATTTTTCAACCTTTCTATCTCCTGTTCAAGCTCTTGGGTCTTGTCAGTTTTTTCTTCCTTTTCTTGAGTTTGAGAAAATGCAAAAACATTTGTCATTGTGTTTGCACTGTTTAATTTTGTAGAATAATCAAGATGCGAATAAATGTTTGCGGTGGTGCTGAAATCTGCATGACCAAGCCATTCTTGAATTTGCTTCATAGGAACGCCATTAGATAGCATAATGCTTGCACAAGAGTGGCGTAAATCGTGAAATCTTATCTTCCTCAAGTTGTTTTTTCGTAGAATTTTAATAAAGTTTTTTGTCAACCTATTAGGGAGTATCAATCTTCCAAGATTATCAACACAAACATAGTCTAAATAACGGTTATCATAATTTTTCCCAAGCAAAACCTTATTCTTTTCAATTTCATTCTTTTTGTCTAACAGCAATTGTTCTGCTTGTAGCAAAAGTGGTAATGTGCGGTTGCTTGTTTGATTTTTCAACTTATCCGAAAGATAGATTTCTCTTTTCCCATCAATCTTCGTTTCCAAAACTTTGTGCTGAACAGAAATCAATTTGTTTGCAAAATCAATTGCATTCCATTTCAAACCAAGCACTTCACTCCGCCTAAAACCATACATAGCAGTAAGCATAATAGGAAGTTTACATTCGTTATCTTGTATAACCTCAAACAATTTTTCAATCTCTTTAATATCATAAAAACTTGCTTTAAATTTTTCGACTTTTGGTCGTTTGACCTTGTCGGCAACATTGACTAAAACTAAATCATTTATAAAAGCATATTGCAAACACTCTCTAATCAAGACGTGATATTTTAAAACTGAGTTGCTTGACAGGCCTCGTGCATATTCGCTTTTATAAAATCCTTCAATGTGATAAGGTTTTAAATCTTTTAGTTTTAATCGCATATTTTTAAAATATTTTGAAATATTTTCGGCAAGTTTGTTATACATATTGATTGTGACAGGCTCAATTGTGTTTTTCTTTATAACAAGAAAGTTGTTCAAGAAATCAACAAATAAAACATCTTCATTCGAATTTTGTTCATTGTGTAAATTTTGATTTATTTCAAAGGACTTTAAAAACTCTTTCATTTTTTGTTTTGCTTTTGTCTTATTGCCTTTTTCTCTTAATTCGGTTGAAATCCATTTTTGTTTAGGTTTACCATATTCATCTTTGTAATTCACAACAACATAGTATGTCCCGTGACTAACTTGTAAACTTCCTTTAATCATCAACACTTTCTCCATTGTTCAAAAAATCAATAACACTCTGTTTTGGTATCAAAATGAGATTTCCAGATTTAACACTTTTGATTTTGTTAGTAGCAATAAGTTCATAGGCGGTATTTCTTCCAATACCTAACATCTTTTGTAAGTCTTTAACCTTGACAACATCAGCAAAATTAGTAAAGATATTTTTTGTATTTAAGTTTAATTCGTTCATCGTAATCTCCTCAAAAAATTAAAAATTACTTTTCTCTATCTCTATACTTTTCTTTCTATTTTTAATTTTCTATTCGACTTTCTAAACTGAGTTTTTAATCACAAAAAGGCAAAGTGGGTGTCCCACTTGTGCAAAATGTGAAATGAATCAAAGATAAAACATTGAGATTTTGGGGTGAGTCAAAAAAGTCCTTTATTTATAAGGTTTTTAGGGCTCTCCAACAAAATTTTGATTCCATTTCTTATCCTGCTTCTTCTAGATTTTCTTAAAAACCTTTACATCTTAACAAATTTTCAACATTTTTCTCCTTTTATTTTAGATTTTGAGTTTAAAATTAATTTTACATTTCACACCTCCTTTTAAATGATTTTACTATTCTCGCATTATCACCATTTGATAATGCGGAAATAGTTTTCGTTAAAAAGTTAGCATTGTCGTGTGTTCACCGTTTGAACACGCGAAAAAATTTGTCAAGAAAAAATATCTCTGCTTTTGCAAAGATATTAGTCCCTCTACTTATATAACCAACGCTTTTTAAAAATCGTTAACCTATTTTGAGCGATTTTCTTAAAAAAAATTTTTACCCCCTATACTTATATAACCCCATAAAAGTTAAATTCGTAAGGGTATTTTTGCCCATTTTTGCAAAAAAAGTTCAAAAAATTTTTACACAACAAAAAAAGAAGCAAGCAAAAACTTACTTCTAATTTTGTTTAATTTTATTTTCACAACGACCTATCATTTTCTTTTTCTTCTATTTCTTTTGCTTTGACATATTCTAAATGCTTTTTCAAAAAATATGGATGTTCATAAACTCTTTCAAGTTCAAAATCCGTTCGGTTTTTGTCTCCATTTTCACAAACATATTCTCGAAAACTTTTTGTCATTTTGTTTTTATTAAAAACTTTTATTGTTTTTGGACAATTTATTTTTGCAAACCATTCATCTAAAACTTCCAAACTTGCGGTTGTTGGCATTGGTTCTGTAACCTCAACATAATCTGGATTTGAAATCTCATCATAGCAGCCACAATTTATTAAGTAGTCTTCACTATTTGTATAAAAAACTTTTTGAACATCTTGCAAATCAAGGCTGCTTGCAAGTTTTACAAAAGCTGAAGAAATTTCTTGCTCACTCATTTTTGTGACATCAGGGATTTGTAGTCGAAAATAATTGACTCTCCATTCATCTATGGTGAAATTTTCAGGTTGTTTTGTCATCAACTGATTAAAAATTTCGTTATTTTCAAGTGATAGAGCTCCTAAAATAATATAGGCTGAGCCACCATCTTCCCTATTACTGCACATAAAAGTAAAAATATTTTTACTCCATAATAATTTACAAGCTTCTTGCAGTTCAGGAATAATATATTCGTCAATGTTGTTCATAACATCAACAATATACACATTACTGTGGTTATATTTTGTATCGGCTTTTTCTCGCCCAGTCAAATTTTGTTCCTGTTGGTGAATTCTATCACTTAAATCCTTTAAATCTTCGTCTGTTATTTCTAGTGCTTTTAACAATTCTTCGTCATTTTGAGTATTAGATTTTTTCTTTGGCATTTTTTCTCCTTTTTAATATAAAATATAAACTATTTTAGTAGAAAGGTTATTTATTGGCTAATAATGTCTCTAGTTCATTACAAAGATTTTTAGTTGTTGTAAATTCACTTTTATCACTAACATTGTAGGCATTTTCGTATTCTTTTTCATAATTTTTAAAGTGTCTAATTAAGTCGTTTGCAATTTGGTTTAAGGTTCCATCTACAATATATTTTCTTTTGTCTTTAAAGTTATCTAATGTGATAGTCATTTGGTTATTTTCTATACTAAAAGTGATAATTCCATCTTGTTCAATCCAATAATCTATTTTATCAGTTTTGTTTGATTTAAAATAATCAATAAATAGTTCAAAAAAATAATAGGGGATAGTGCAGGCTAAATTATCGTCCATTAGATAGTCAAGATTGGTAAAATAATGTCCGTCTTTATCTTTGAAGCAAAAACTTGAATTAACAATTTTTTCGTTAACAATCATAGGTTCAATTACAAAAGGTGTTTTATCAAGTCTTGCTTTAAATACTAACTTTTCTAATTTATCACAAAGACTTTTGATTTCGCTATTTGATTGATAAATATTTTCTATTTCAACCTCATAATTATTAAAACAATCAAGAATTTCCCGAGAGACATCATCCACTGTTCCTGCAATTTCTTTTTTGCTCCCTTTTTTATTCATACCTGTTTCATAACAAGCAACAAGTTTTTCGTTTTCAACAGTAAATATCCAAATACCTGCCTCATCGTCACTTATTGTAAAACAAGAAGATTTGTTTCCACTATAATAACCAATTAAACCATTTAAAATCAAAGACGGGGTGGGCTGGTCATCACAATCATAAATGTTAATATCGCTTCCATCAGTGCATTTAAAAATATAATTGCACGACACACCGTATTTTCCATTTTTTATATATATCAAAAATATTTTTTTTGTAAGTAAATAATCTCTTATTTTATCCCAAATAAAATTTAACAATGTTTCTCTATTTTTAGGATAATCTTTTCCACTGTAAACACGAGAAGATAAATATCCCGTTTCTTCATCAAAAGACACATCAAGGGTTTGTCCTGTTTGTTTGTTAAAGAACTTTGCAAGTTCTTGCATTTTTTTCCCAAATTCAATATTGTTCATACTTTTTTCTCCTAAATTTAATTTTATTTAAAATCTTAATCATTCAAAATCCAAAGATAACCTTCAATTGTGTAATATTTGCCAATATTATAATTGGTTTTAGTTAACAGCACAACTTCTACATCGTCAATAGTTTTCGCTAGATATTTATTCTCATCTAATCTTTTTTCTATTTTACATCCCATACGTGAGAATGAAGAAAATTTGTATATATTTTGTTCTAAAAAGAAATCATTTGAATTTGAAATTTCGCGTTTTGTTACTTCAATAGCAAGTTGTCCAATGACAATATCATTTACATTAAAATAGTTTTCAATAATATCACTTTCATCAATAAATTGTTCAACATTTACTATAAAATGCTGGTTGTCTTGATTTACTTGCATAACAACAAAATTATCATCTGAACCAAAAATATTTTCAATTTTAAATTTGTTTTTCATCAAAAAGCCTCCTTAGTTATTGCTTTCTTTTTTAGTATATCATATTTTGAAGAAAAAGTATATATATAAAATCATTTTTTTTATGTAAAAGATTATGCTCCTTTGTCGTTTTATTATATCTTATAGTTAATCAAACTAACAAGTAAATCTTTGATTTTTTCTCTTACAAAATAATTGCCTAATAGAAAACAAAATAATGCCCAATAAAATTCAGCAAAACAAGATAAAAATTTATTCAAACAAACTTGACTGCTTTGGTGGGTTGTAGCGCACAATATATTCGTCTGGATTTTTCTCTTGTGGCAAAAGTGAAATGTTTGGTGCAAGTTTGCGAAGGCAAAATTTGTAATACACCTGCTTGCCAGTTGGACGAAGAAGTTTCACGCAATCTTCAAGATATTTTGCCCAGTCTTGCCACTTGTCAGCCGAACGATAGTTGTTGATTTTGCCAATTTTGTAGTGGTCGACTGAATTATCTTCCAGCGTTTTGCGAATGAGTGCCAAACTTTCTTCCGGTTCAATGGTTGGCTCAAAAGAAGCGAAAGTTTTGATGCCATTATTGTGCAAAATTTTCAGCGTTTCCAGTCTTTCGCTTGGAGTGGAAGCATAAGGTTCCCATTCTTTTGACTTTTTCTCATCTAAAAAGGTGAGTGTGGCACCGACGGTTATGCGGTCGCCAAACTCTTTGAAAATGTCCAAATCTCGAAGCATTTTCTTTCCACCTTTTGATAGAACAGCAACAGGAACTTTATAGGTGTTCAACATTTTTAAAACCGCTCGTGTCGTTTCGCCGTTATCAGCAGAGTCGCAATAACAATCGCCGACAAAAGACAAAAGCACCTGCTCGGTGTAAACATTTTTCTTTAAATCTTTTTCAAGTTCAGTCAAAATGTTCTTTCTCGGTTCAGGTTTGCCAAAATATTCATCTCCACGCCTTTGCAAAGTGTGTGGAGCATAGCAATACTTACATCTATGACTGCAACCTATGTAAATATTTAGTGCATATGGACTATATTCTCTCGCCATTCCTTTCGGTCTATAAATAACACTCATATGTTTATGATAGCACAAAAATATAACATTTGCCTACTAATTTATGACAAAATATCCATAATGTTTGTCAATCGGATCGTGAACTGAATAATACATGACTTCCTTTACACCCAAGTTTGCCAAATATTCATAGAAAAATTCAATACCTTTTTCATTAAAAAGTGTTGGCGCTTTATGATAAAAGTTTTTAAAACCTATGTAATCTTTGATTTCTTCTTGAAGTCCAGTGAATTGATAGGAAATTGCTGTGTAAAACACTATTGTCTCTTTATTTACATCTTGTCTTGTTAAAATCTTTTTCATTAAGTCAAAAGGCAAACCATAACTATCACAATCAATCACATTGAAAGCACTTAAATCTAAATTGTCAAAAACTTTTCGAACATCAACATTTAGATTTTTCCCTTTATTCTTTTCAATTTCAATTCCAAAATTTGTCGGTTTTTATATTGTTCCATAAAACATTTCTGCCAGCAAACAGGTCCAAAACTCTAACTTCTTTCAAATTTTTGATTGCTTCTTTACGAATAAATATTTTGTTCGCAATTGATTTATTATCTGTTTTAGTTGATTGTCGACTCAATTTCAACTCCTTCTATATTTCTTAATTTGTCAATAACTTTTAAAACCTCATCATTTTTGTTTATATCTAAACTTATTAAATAGTGCACGCTTTTAAGTGGCTTTAATATTCTTTTTTGAACTTTTACGCAAGTTTTGAGATATTTATCAACATCAATTCCATATTGTGTAAAATCAAAGTTTTGCAACTTTTTTAACTCTTGAAATAAAACTCCGTCATCAAAACCTGTTTCAAGATTTGTGGCATTATGTGCTATCACATATGCTTCCCGCTCTTCCTTGGAAAGGTGGTCAAGCCTAACACAAGGCAAGGTTTTTAAACCTAACTTTTTTGCCGCCTCGACTCTACCATTTCCTTCCAAAACAATATTATCTTCTCCTGCAATGCCAAGTGGGTCATTAAAGCCAAATTCTTGAATAGAATTCGCAATATGTTCAATTTGCTCTTTCGTGTGAATTTTAGAATTGTTTGCATAATTATTTAGTTTTTCAATTTCAATATATTCAATTTTTAAATCTTCCATTATCTTTTTCTCCTTGCTTCTGGCGTGAGCCTTAAATCTTTTAAAATTTTTTCAAGTTGTTTGTTGCAATCAATCAAAGTTTTGTAGTGTTCATTTTCTTTTACCATAACCTTTGGAGTTTTCCCGTCACTACAAATTCCAGTCACAATTCTTATATACCTTTCTGGATTTTTGTTGTATTCTCGCCACGATCTATCTCTCATTATTTTGATTTGACAATATTGCCAAATTAGTTCAGTATCTGAATGAGAAAGTCTATACTTTATACTTTCTTTTAAAGAATTTACAATTTCTTCGTAAGCTTTCTTTTCTTCATCAGTTAAATAATCAGGAATTTTTAATATCTCATTGTTGTTTTGCTCTATATCCAAAGTATTTTTTCGGTTTTGTTCAATCATTTCTTTTTCCCATTTATCCATAAATTCTCCTTATAAAACAAAAGGCTATTCACAAAACTTGTGAACAACCTTGTTAATTATACATAGAATATCATATAGTTTTTCTATATTCAAGATTTAATGACAAAAATTTTACGGTTTGTAGAAATGTTTACTTAAAAATCAATTGCCTAATAGAAAACAAAATAATGCCTAATAAAATTAGGCAAAACAAGATAAAACGAAAGGGTGCGAGTTAAACTCTAATTATTATATAAATAAAGGGGAATAAAGGTTTTAAAAGGTATAAAGCAAATCAAAATAACAAGCCTTATCATTTTCTCTTAATCGAAGGGTCCGGGGTTCGAGCCCCCGGCAACCCACCAAAAGAAAAAACTGCACTTTTGCTCGTTTTCAAAACAAGTTTGAAAAGCATCGCTTTTTCGCTTGTTTTTTCTTTTAGCGACCAAACGCAACTCGCACTCCGTTGGCGAGTTGGTCGCTACTTTTAGCATGGCTTTGTAAGAAGGTTGTTGTATTATACTGAGTGAACCCCGGACGGTCCGGGTCGGAGCGGGCAGGCGGATATTCCTGCTCGGCCATTCGTGCTTTCTTTGAAAGAAAGCTCTCATACGAGCCCCCGGCAACCCACCAAAAGAAAAAACTGCGCTTTTGCTCGTTTTCAAAACAAGTTTGAAAAACATCACTTTTTCGCTTGTTTTTTCTTTTAGCGACCAAACGCAACTCGCACTCCGTTGGCGAGTTGGTCGCTACTTTTTAGTTTGGCTTCGTAAGCATATATTTTTTTAACTGCGCTTTTGCTCGTTTTCAAAACATTAACGGGTCCCCGAGAAACATTTATGTTTATTTAGGAAAAGGAATAAACAAACGAATGGTAATAGACCACTTAATTAAAATCATTCATACTTTTAGGCAGTGCAAGTGACTTATTTTTAAGTCGCTTTTTTAAAAGAATTTTTGCAATTTTTGGAACAAGCGGGATTAAGTTTCTCATGTAATTTGATATATACTTGCATTTTTTCAAATACGGCACGTCTTGTGTTTGCCATTCAATTATTTGAGCAATCACATTGCCGTTTGAATAGTTACTTTTTTTGATGTAATACAACATTTCGCAGGCGACCATGGCTCTAAGAGCGTGTGCATAAGGAACTATTTCGAGCATAGCGCTACATTCATTAACGATAGGGTTTAAAGAATAGTAGCAATCAAGTCTACGTTCGTTAAAGGCGGAATGCGTTAAACTTGATTTTCTTTGTGTATAATAGTAAAGCACTTTATCTGTCAAAATGCCAGGCTTAGTCATATGCTTAAAATATTCAAAGCAGAAATATGCATCTTCGCCATATCGACAATCTTCTTGAAAAAAGATATTGTTATCTTTGATAATATTTGCTTTAAATAATTTATTCCAAACGCACCATCGCAAGTTATGGACCAAAAACCTTTTTAAGGTTTCCGTTTTATTTAAAATGGTAAATTTACCTTTTTTGTTTTTAAATTTGATATCTTCATATTTTTTACCGTCTCTAATGCGTGTAAATTTACAATAAGAATAGTCATATTTATCGTCTTCCAGCATATTCACAAGTTCTTCGATTAAAGTCGGGAAAATAATATCATCAGGGTCCAAAAAGTATATATAATCTCCGGTTGCCTTTCTTAAACCGACATTTCTTGTCACGCTAATACCCTTGTTTTCTTGATTGATGAGCGTAAAATTAAGCCTCTCTTCCCCCTCCCATTTACGTAGTAGGTCGAGCGTCTTATCAGTGCTTCCATCATTGACAAAAATTATTTCCAAATTTTTATACGTTTGATTAATTAAACTTTTGAAACAATTATCAAGGTATTTTTCCATGTTATAGCATGGCACGATGACTGAAACTTTTTTCATTTTATTCTCCTACACTTTTTTATTTAAAACTTTTTGATAAAATTCATAGTATTTTACGGCGACATCTTCCCACTTGAAGTAGACGGAATTGAAAGCCTCTTCGCCTAAATTTTTCATTTTGGACTTTAAGTGGACTATTTTTAAGAGTTCTTCCGCCCACACGGACGAATTTTCAGGAAATATTAAGCCATTCTTTCCGTTTTCTACAAGTTCACTAGCGCAGGAGTTCTCTATTAGCACGCTTGCAAGCTTGTTTGCGGCAGCTTCGATAACCACGATACCGCAGGTGTCAAAGGTGGAGGGGAAGAGAAATAGGTCGGCGACTTTATAAAACGAAGCCAGCACATCTCTGTCAATAACTTTTCCAACAAACACGACATTGTTTTGAAGATTGTATTCCTCTACCAATTTTTTTAGCTTGTCTTCATAATTTCCGCTTCCAACAATCAAAAACTTAAATTTATCAAACTTTTCTTTCATTTTTCGCAAAACATCAAGAGAGAATTGTATATTTTTATTTTCCACAATCCTTCCAACAAAAAGAAAAACAACATTATCTTTTAAATCATATTTTTCAATAAGCTCTTTTTCTATCTTTTCGTTGCTTGGGCAAGGTTTCATATCGGTGCCGTTTCTAATGACAAAAATATTCTTACCTTTATATCCATATTCTTTTAATGTTTCGCTTGCACCGTTGCTTACGCTTAATACATAATCTGATTTATTGACAGGTTGCATGATGTATCTAAGCATAAAATTTTGCAAAGCTTTACTTTTCAACATTCTTTCAAAATCGCTTTTGTATTTTGTGTGTATGGTGAAAAGTGTAGGTATATTATATTTTTTTGCTACATTTATGGCATATCTTCCAAGTGGAAAAGGACTATGCACATGAATTAAGTCATAATTTCTAATTAGTTTTTTAATAGATTTGTCAAGCTGTGGCAAGCACATCATGTATCCTTCTGGACCCTTAACAGTAGGACATCTAAAAATGTTCACGCCTTCAACATCTACCTCTTTTTTATATTTTGGAACAAGCAAATCTACATCTGCTAAATTTTTATTGTTTAAAGTTTTCGCAATATTGACAATGCAATTAATAGGTCCGTCAATTTGTGGGTAAAAGGAGTCTAAAACTTCTAAAACTTTCATATCCACCTCAAAATATTAATAGTTAAATTATAAATTATTTAGCAAGAATTTCAAAGCAAAATTAAAAATAAAATATATTTTAAATAAAAATTTTGAAATGTTATAAGTTTATATTGAAATCTCACTTATTTAATGTTAAAATAACAATAGGGGGGATAAATGGCAAGGGAGTTTGAAGATGTTGATTTTGAAAGACATGAGGATGAAAAACTCTTAAAAGAGTTTGTTAAGCTTTATTCTTTTTATATATCTGATTATATGCATGTTTATAAAACTACAAAAAAGGCAATGGCTAAAAAGTTTTCGGTTATAAAAGATGATATTATAGAACTTGCAAGAAAAGGCTCTAAAAAAGCACTCGCTTTTTATTTACAATACGAAAGAGATAGAGAAGAAGACTTAGTAAATATGGCAAAGCAAATTGAAGAAAAAAAAGATTTAAAATCGGCAGAAGAGTGGGAGGTTGTTGCCTATTTACATTTTTTTGACAAGGTATATGTTTTGATGAATGGTATTGAAACTGTTGAAGATTTACACAATGCCCTAGGTTATTCTTGGGTTAGGTTTGACGAACTTGAAAACGAATATGACCACGGAAGATATATAGATGTCTTTACTTCGATAAAATACGACAAAAAGGAATTTGAGGGTGTTGTGCACTCAGATTTACGGAGGTGTGGCTGGCTTTTAAAATGTATGAAGGAAGAAAAGTTTTATGATGCGATTAGGCATGCGCAAGTTGGCTATTATGGTAGGTTTCATGAAAACAGAAAGTTTGTAGATATGTGGCAGTATCTTGAAATTAGGCAGAACCCGTATGATATGTATATCAGCGGTCAAGACATTAAAAAGGCAATATCTTCGGACTATCTTTTATATTCCGACCAACTTTGCACGATATTAAAAGAGGAAAAATACAGGCAATTTTTTATTAAAATCGCTTCAAAGTTTGGCAGGCAAGAGAAAAAATTGTCTATCTTAGAAAAATTTTCTTATGCGAGATGTTATAACTTAATAGGGCAAGAAGGCTTTTTAGGCAGTGGAAAATTTGATAAATTAATAGATTCTGACTTTATGAAATTAATTTATAAGGATGAGAAAAACGATGTAAATGACGAAAGTGCGGAAAAAATCTATTAAAATTTTACTTTTACTTTATGTTTTGGTATAATATAACCTATGAGAGTTGATGCGGGCAGTTTTAAAGGAAGAAGACTTTTAGAAAATAAATTTGAACACATCCGTCCGACAACGGATAAGGTTAGGCAGGCGCTTTTTACGAAGCTTCAATTTTTTCTTCCAAACAGCAGGGTACTTGATTTGTTTTGTGGCACGGGAGCGCTTGGAATTGAAGCGTTGAGCCGAGGCGCAAGCGAAGTTGTGTTTGTTGACAAAGATAATAGGAGCGCCAAAATGACGCGAGATAATTTGAAGGCGTTAGGTGTAAATGCTAAGGTGATAAGATGTGATGCACTTGCCTATTTAGATAGTTGTAAGGAAAAATTCGATTTGATTTTGCTTGACCCTCCATATAAGAGCGGACTTTATGAAAAAGTAATTCCAAAGCTTTATGAAATTCTTGATGAGGAAGGTGTGATTGTCTGCGAGCACGACAAAAAAGATGTCTTTGATTATTCTCCATTTGTTATCTATGATGAAAAGCGATATGGAAACACCATGCTAACATATCTATCAAAAAATTAAACAATTTTGTTGTTTTATTTGGAAAATATTACGCGATTTGATAAAATATATGTGGTAATAAAAGGAGAAAAAATGGATAACTGTGTTAAAAATATGAAAGGTTATGGACCATCTCCTATTCCACAGGAAGGGAAATGGACTCAAACTAAGGAAATCACAGAGATTTCTGGATTTTCACACGGGTGCGGGATGTGCGCTCCGCAACAAGGTTGTTGCAAACTTACTTTAAATGTAAAAAAAGGCATAATCAAAGAGGCGCTTGTTGAAACCATCGGTTGCAGTGGTATGACTCATTCGGCGGCAATGGCAGGCGAAATTCTTATTGGAAAGACGCTTTTAGAGGCATTAAACACAGACCTCGTTTGTGATGCTATCAATGACGCTATGAAAAACTTGTTTTTACAACTTGTTTATGGCAGAAGCCAGTCGGCGTTTTCTCTCGGTGGCTTGGAGATAGGTGCGTCTATGGAAGATTTAGGAAAATACAAAACAAGTCAAGTAGGAACGATTTTTTCCACTGAAAAGACAGGCGTCAGATACTTAAATTTAACTGAGGGCTATATCACAAAAATGGCGCTTGATGAAAACGATGAGGTGATAGGTTATGAGTATGTAAACCTAGGCTTACTGCTTAAAAACATGCAGAGCGATGAGAACCTTACTTGCAAACAGGCTTTTGAAAAGTCGACAAAGACATATGGACGCTTCAATGAAGGTAAAAAATTTGTTAATCCTAGGAGTGTGTGATGAATAGAGCTGTTGAAACTTTAAAAAAATATAATTTAAAAGACATAGATGACGCTAAAAATTTCTGTCTAAAAAATGGCGTCGATGTTGAGAAAATAGTGCGTGAAATACAACCTATTTGTTTCGACAATGCCGTTGAGGCGTATGCACTCGGCACTGCGATTGCGCTTAAATCGAACCCTAAAAATGCATGTGAGGCTGCTGAGAAAATTGGTGAGGGATTGCAAGCCTACTGCACAATCGGCTCGGTTGCCGATGAAAGAAAAATCGGTTTAGGTCATGGAAATTTGGCATCAAGGTTGCTTGATGAAAAAACAAAGTGTTTTTGTTTCCTTGCAGGACATGAGAGTTTTGCTGCGGCAGAGGGGGCAATGGGCATAGCACGCACGGCAAACAAAATCAGAAAAACTCCACTTAAAGTCATTTTAAACGGACTTGGGAAGGATGCTGCATATATCATTGCTCGCATTAACGGTTTCACATATGTGAACACAATTTTTGATAGAGACAGTCAAAGTCTTAAAATCTTGGGAGAAAAGAGATTTTCTAGCGGTGAGCGCGGTGATGTTAAAATTTATGGCGCTTACGATGTTTCTGAGGGCGTGGCTATCATGCAACATGAGGGCGTTGATGTGTCAATTACTGGAAATTCTACTAATCCTCTTCGTTTCCAACATCCAGTTGCTGGCACTTACAAAAAGTGGTGTGTGGAGAATGGTAAAAAGTATTTCTCAGTTGCCTCTGGTGGAGGTACAGGAAGAACTTTGCATCCAGACAATATGCGTTGTGGTCCAGCTAGCTATGGTATGACTGACACTATCGGCAGAATGCACAGTGATGCACAATTTGCTGGCAGTTCCTCAGTACCTGCACATGTTGCTATGATGGGCTTTATAGGTATGGGCAACAATCCTATGGTCGGAGCAACTGTTTCACTTGCAGTTGCTGTTGCGTTATCTAAAAAATAAAAAAAATGTTTAAATTTAATAAAAAAATAGAAAAAAATGCTGATTTTTTAAGAAAAATAATAAATTTTAACAAAATTTGCGGAGAAAATATGAAAAAAGTTGACACAAATTTATATAACACATTAAAGGAGCGTGGACTTCTTTATCAATGTACCGATGAAGAGGCACTCAAAAAATTGCTAGAAAGTGGCAAACCTATCGCTCTTTATGAAGGCACTGACCCGACGGCATCGAGTTTGCATATAGGTCATTGTGTGCCGTATTGCATCATGCGTAGGTTTCAGCAGGCAGGACACAAAGTGGTGCTTCTTATGGGAGGGGCAACTGCCACAATCGGCGACCCAACAGGCAGAAGCGAAATGCGTAAGGTTATGGACAAAAAGACGATTGATGACAATATAGAAAAGATAAAAAACAGTTTAAAGGTCTTCCTTGATTTTGAGGGCGAAAACAAAGCGGTAATTGTCAATAATAAAGATTGGTTTGAAAATCTTAGTTACATCGACTTTATGCGTGACATTGGCAGACATTTCAATGTCAACAAGATGTTGGCTAATGAGATTTACGCAAATCGCATAAAGGAAGGCGGACTTACGCTTTTTGAACTTGGGTATATGCCGATGCAGGCATACGACTTTATTCATCTTAATAAGACTCATAACTGTGTGCTTGAATGGGGCGGTGCTGACCAATGGGGTAATATCGTTGCGGGAGTTGAGCTTGCAAGAAAGTTAAACTATGAAAACGGCACTAATGTCAATATTGTAGGGGCAACCAATCCGCTTCTTTTGACGCCAGAAGGCAAGAAGATGGGGAAAACCGAAAAAGGCGCTATTTGGATAGATAAAGACAAGATTTCTGCTTATGATTTTTATCAAGGCATCTATCAAACACCCGATGCTTGCGTTAGTATGATGTTTGCTCTTTTCACAGATATTCCGATGAAAGAAATTAATGAAATGGTGAAGACCGATATTGTCAATGCAAAAAAACGACTTGCGTATGAACTTACAAAATTTGTTCGCGGTGAAGAGGATGCAAAAATTGCCGAGGAGGCATCACGAGCTTTATTTAGTGGAGAGGGAAGCTTAGACAATGCTCCAACTTTTGTTCTTGAAAGCACACCTATTCTTTTAAATGACCTCTTGTTTAACTCAAAGCTTGTTCCAACAAAATCAGAAGGTAGAAGAATGTGTCAGCAAGGGGCGATATCTGTGAATGGCGAAGTGGTTAAAGATTTTGCATATCTTATTGAAGAGAAAGATTTTAATGACGGAATATGTCTTCTTAAAAAGGGCAAGAAAAACTTTATGAAAATTGAACTTAAAAATTAAGATAAAAATTTTGATTTTTTAAAATAAGCCTGTCGAATTTGATAGGTTTATTTTTTTGTAAGTTTGATATTGTTTATAAAATCACAACAAAAAGAGCAAAAAAACAATAAAAAATTCAAAAAAATGCTGTTTTTTAGAAAAAATGATAATATTTTTATTATAATTTTGATTGACACAAACAATTTTTTTATGAGATAATGCATGCAAGGGGAGGTATTATGAAAAAGAAAATATTTACAACTCTTGCTATCGGTGCGCTTTGTTTGCCACTTGGCTTAGGGCTTGCTGGTTGCGGAGGAAAGTCTAGCGATGTTGATGTGGTGGCAAAAGATGTCTATGCTATGAGCGCTGTTTCGTCGGTTATGTATCTTGACGATTTGGATGCTGAGGTTGGTGCTCAAAACGAAACGACAAGACCAAGTTGCTTTACTGACGAGGATGTTCAAGGTGTTAAAAGTTATCTTGAAATGTTCAATGGTATGCTAATAGGAAACGGACTTACTCAGGAGGTTGTAAACACTCCGACTGATGATAAGTATTCAGGCGTTTATACTTTTTGTATGACAATTTCTGTTCCTAGCGTGGGTGGAGAAACTGTTGTATATAAGATGTATTACAATGAAATAAATAAAGAAACAGAAGAGGAGATTGATGACGGAGAGTTGGAGCTTGAAGTTTCTTCCACTCTCGACGGTGTTTTAGTGTTTGGCGATGAAGAATATGAGGTGCATGGCGAACGCGAATTTGAAAAAGAAGGTCGTGAAGAAGAAGCTTCCATAGAATTTACAACTCGTTCAAGAACTAATAGAGAAAACTATATCATTGTTGAACAAAGTGTGGAAAATGACGAAGTAGAATATGAGTATAAGATATTTAGAAACAATCGTTTAGTTAGTGAAACTGAAGTCGAAATGGAAAAAGAAAGAAATCACACCGAGTTTGAGTTACAATTTAAAGATAATGGAACGCTCAAAGAGGGAGTTTATAAAATGTATAAGCGCGATAATGATGACACATTTGTAATTGATTGTGTTCAAAACAATGTTCGCGAAAAAATTTTGGCAACAATTTCTACCGACGGAGTGATTACATTCACATACTCAAATGGTTATGTGGAAACTTTTTAAGAAAGTTAATTTTTTAAAAAATAGAGAAAAAACATAAAAAAAGTGAATTTTTATTCACTTTTTTTTAATTTTTACTGCATTTTTTATGTTTTTATTAATTTTTTTATTAAAAACTACAATTTAAATTATAATACATCCAAGAATCAATTTTTTAAAAAATGAAAAAATTATATCAAAACGCATGACAATTTCTAATAAAAATTTTATAATATGTATAAGGTTAAAAAGGAGGATATATGAAAGCGTTAACTGGTTTTAGTTCAAACAAAAATGGCTACCTCGCAGGATTAGAGGCTGGCAGAATGGCAGGCAAAAATGCAAATGCCAAATTAGTTTTTGCTTATATGAGTTGTGACTACAAAATTAAAGATGTCATTCGTGGATTAAAAGAAATCTACGATTGCCCTGTGATAGGCAACACAAGTTTTACGGGCGTTATTATGCCTGAGGGTTACATAGGTGGCGACAAGCCGTTTGTGGGCATCATGGTGCTTTGCGACCCTAATATGGTTGTTGGCGTGGGTTTTGCAGACAGAAAGGCTTATCAAAGTGCGCGTGATGCTGGCGAAAGTGCGACAAAACATGCTCGTGTCATGACAAAGATGCCATATAATGATGAGCCTGACCTCATGTATATGACGGCAAGCCCAACAGAAGAAGAATTCTTCTTGAAAGGAGCCAATCGTGTCATAGGCAGGGTGCCTCTCTTTGGCGGTTCGGCTGCCGACAACACAATTTCAGGAAATTGGAATTTGTATCTTGACAACAAAGTTACGAATGAAGGCGTTGCTGTTGCCTTGTTCTATATGAAAGGTGGTTTTGTCAATGAGTTTACAGGCGCATACAGAGAAACGAGTGATATGGGAATTATCACCAAGGTGGAAGGCACGCGTCAACTTGTTGCAATAGATGGCGTTCCTGCTGTTAAAAAGTATGCCAAGTGGAGAAACATGAAGCCTAGTGAACTTATGGGCGATAAACTCTTATCTGCGACAATAACAAGCCCTCTTGGAGTTAAAGACAGGCTTGGCGACTTAGTGGCAATTCGTCATCCTATGTTTGCAAATGAGGATTATTCAATGAATATAGGAGCAAACTTATCAACAGGCACAACCGTCATCCGTATGGAAGCGACAGTTGATGAGCTTATCTCTTCCGTTGGCGAAACGCTTAAAAAATTGAACGAAAGATTGACAAAACCTGTTGTATGTTATCACCTTGTTCACTGTGGTGGTAGACGCGCGGGGATTGATGCTAGAATTAATGAAGTTTATGAAGAAATAAAGAAAAACACGAATGGAGCTCCTTTTATTATGGAGTTTACATTCGGCGAATATGGCTATGTGGATGACGGCAGAAACACAACCGGCGGTCTTATGCTTTCATTTACTGCCTTTACAAAGTAAAAGGAGGCTAAAATGCAGTGTATCATAAATGGAAAGTTTGTTGACGCAAGTGATAAGTCAACGATGGACATAGTCAATCCTTACACAGAGAAAGTGATTGATAAGGTTCCAAATTGCACCAAGAAGGACGCTGACCGCGCAGTTGAATATGCAAAAAAAGCTGGCGAAAGCTGGGCGAAAGTTCCCGTGCATCAAAAGGTGGAAATTTTAAACAAATTTTTAGAATTAGTCAAAGCTAACCGCGATGATTTAGCAAAAACGCTTTCAAAGGAAACGGGCAAGCCGATAACGGAAGCTTATGCTGAAATTGACAACATCTTTATTTCCTTTCCTGCTTTCATGGAAAAAGCCAAGCATCTCTATGGCAATGTCATTCCGCAAGGGACTGAGGCGGGACAAGAAAGAACCTTGCAAATCACAGTGAGAGAGCCTCTTGGTGTTATGGTCGCCATTATTCCATTTAATTTTCCGTGTGATTTGTTCGACCAAAAAGCGGCACCAGCCATACTTGCAGGCAACACTGTGATTGTTAAACCTCCACATCAAAATCCGAGCGTGCTTATTAAACTCGTCAAACTTATGCATGACGCAGGGCTTCCTAAGGGTGTTGTGCAGATTTTGACGGGCGAAGGCGACAAGGTTGGAAATGCGCTTGCTTTAAACAAGGATGTGCATGGTATAACCTTTACCGGCTCAACAAAAGTAGGGAAAATCACATATCTAAATGGAGCAGAGCATTTAGCACATGTGGCGTTGGAGCTTGGCGGTAATGACGCGTTCATTGTGCTTGATGATGCAGATATTGACCTTGCGGTTAGTGAAACAGTTTGGGGAAGAATGTATAACACAGGGCAAGTATGCTGTGCAAGCAAGCGTTTCATAGTTGAAAGAAGTGTGTTAAAAGAGTTTGAGGACAAATTGAAAGTCCGCCTATCAAAACTTGTTGTAGCTAATCCTATGGACAAAAAGAGCGAAATCGGTGTTTTAGTTACAAAATCCGCTTGTGACAAGGTGGTTCGTCAGGTTGAAAATGTTGTGGCGCAGGGCGGAAGAATAATTTATGGTGGAAGACATGAAGGCGCTTTCTTTGAGCCAACTATTATTACAGATATTCCAAAGTCGGCAGATGTTGCAAAGGACGATGAGATATTTGCACCTGTTGTCAGTATAATTCCGTGTGATGGTATGGAAGAGGCAATTGAAATTGCCAATTCTTCAAGTTATGGTCTAGGGAGTTGTGTGTTTACACGCGATATGAAAAAGGCTTTCTATGTCGCAAGCAAGATGCAAGCGGGTGGCTGTGTGGTAAATGGTGCAAGTTTCCACAGAAGTTTTGAGATGCCATTTGGTGGCTACAAAAATTCAGGTATAGGCACTGAGGGCGTCATGTCAACCTTTGACCAAGTGACAAAAACAAAGACGATAACATTAAAAAATATTTTTAATTAGAGCATTTAAACTTTATAGCAAAATTTGAAAACTTTGCATATTGATTAAAATGGTTGAAGGAGTTGTTATGAGCGAAAAATTAAAAAAAGTTTTTATTCTTTTGAGTGGTTATCTAAGCTTTATTGCCTTTGCGATTGTCGGAGGATATGTCCTTGTGAAGAGTGACAGTGAAGAGCTAAAAAAGACAGCCAAATTGACACTTATAGTTACCTTAATCTTTACTGCAATAAACGCTGTGTTTTTAATCTATAATCATTTTGGTGGCTTTTTTGGCGGGTATTATGGTTCAACAGCATACGACATCTATTCTATAATCATGGGAATAGTTGCGATTGCTGAAATTATTGTTTATGCAGTGTTAATCATCATGGTTTTAGTTAAAAAGGAAGCAACCGAAGAAAAAAAGGATAATTAAAATTTTCTTATTTAATTTCTTAATTTGCTAGATTATTTTTTATAAATGTAGTATTATATTAATAAGGAGGGCAATATGGCAAAACACGGAAAGGATTATTTTGGTTAGAATAGAGTTCTTTCTATCATCCTTGCAATCATTCCTGTTACGGCTTTCATTTTGGGTTTTGTAACAAGAATTGCTGAGGGAAAGATTGTGGCTGCAATCGTTAGAATTCTCTTAGGCTGGAATATCATCTGGTTGGTTGACCTTGTTCTTATGATTCTTAACGGGTCGATTTGGCGTCTTATTGACTGCTAATAAAAAAGCACGTTTAAGTGCTTTTTTTCAAAGTCGTTGTATCAGTAAACAAGCTGATATTGTCATTCTGAGCAAGGGAGTGTAGCGACCGCCGTCGAAGAATCTCATAACCAAGCTAATTCTCTTAGAGAGGAAGGAAAATATACTGACGATAAAATAAAAAATGATTGATTATAAAAAAAGGAATTTCAATGCAAAAGAAATTCCTTTTTTTAACACTAAGCCTTATTGTTTTTCTCATCGTTCTTCGTGTCATTTTTATCTAGCTTTTTGTCTTTGTTTTTTGTTTCTTTTCTAAGCGCCTTTTGTTTGTTTTCTGCTTCAAGATATTTCTTTCTTTCAAGCGAAAGGAGATGCTCAGGCGACTTGATGTTTTCAAGTTGATGTTTAAGAATGTCAATCTTTTCGCTTATAATTGAGCGTTTTTGAGCGAAGAGTTTAAATTCTTTTTCAGTTGTCTTAGAAATTTCAGATTTATCTTCTTTTCTAAGGCTAACCACCTTTTCTTTATGTTCTTTTTCAAGAGCATTAAGTTCGTTTTCATACTTTTGAATATTTGCTTCGAGTTCGCTTATCTCTTTATTTCTTTCTTCTTCCGCTTCTTTTCTTACAATATCTCTATGAATTGTGCCTTTTCTGTCATATGTTTCTTTGCGCTTAGTTTCAATCTTCTTAATCTTAATCTTCCTCATGAAATAGCCAACGATAGCAATAATTATTGCAAGGCCTGTGATGAGGGAGGCGATAAGAAGAAGCCATGTGAAATCATCGTTGTTTTCTGTTGCCTCAGTATCTTCACTATTGTCAGTATCTTCATTAGAACTATCATCTTCGACTTCTGTTGAAGTTGCAAAAGTGCGGTCGGAGTTGATATCGTAATTTTTATCTTCCATAGCACTTACTGCATTGTCATATGCTTCGCTAGCATTTTCATCATCAGAAGATATCTCGGTGAAGCTAAGGTCATATATTACCATTGTGCCGGTTGTGTAGAAGTCATCACTTTGAAGAGCTAAATGCAAGGTTGAAGAAGTGTCCTCGGTTGCATGGATGTGAAGAGTATATTCAGCATATTCGTCATTTGAAACGAGGTTTGTCATGTAATCAAATCCAGACAATCCAACAATTCCGCCGTAGTCATGTTCGTCAAGGTCGATGTCCTCTTTTGAGCTAAGGTATGCAAAATTTGTTTTAAGTTTAAAGGTGAGGGTATAATAATTTCCGCTTGTCAAATCAAACTTAAATATACTATCAATCGTGTAGGTTGTGTTAGATTTTGTTTGTAGAACAAAAACGCGCTTATCTTCTTCCTCTGTGTCTATTCTAAATTTAGCATTATCATCAAAGTAAGTTGCGTTTACAATTCCGCCTTCTTTTTCGTCATCATAGCCAGAAGTTGTATATGCGCCAGAAGAGAAATCTCTTAATTCACTAGTCACATTGTTTGTTGGGAGGTGCATATAGAAATCGGTCATATCTACGATATTTTTGTTGGTGTCGCGAATTTCGTCATAGGCGTCAGCTTCTATAGAATTCAATTCAAAGTTATCAAAATATGCATATCCTGACATTAAGTTTTCATTTGTGCCAAAATCAATTTTCACATAGACATTTTCTGAACCCGTGAAAGTTTCAAAATAAATTTCATAAGTTTGCCATCTGTCGCTTGTCACATTCTTTTCTTCAAATAGAAGAACGCCATCCTCGTTATAGATTCCAACATTAAAGCTTGCTAACTTATTGACATTTGTGGAAAGGGTCTTGTAGTTAAAGGTTAGGTTATAGTAAGAATTTGCTTCAAGAGTAAAAGTTGGACTTGTCAAGCTTTGATAGTTAGCTGAATGATTGTTTAGCATTAAAATGTTGTTGTAATATTCGTTTGAATTGTTAGGAGCAAGTGGATTTCCAACTACTGCCCATAAATATTTATTTTCATTTCCTAAGTCTATGTTTTCTTTATATAAGTCAACATATGATTTATATTCGCTGTCTTTTGTGTTGATAACACCACCAAAGTTAAGTCCGTCACCACTTTCAATCGTCCAATCGCTTGGCGTAAGTGGATAAATTCCGTCTTCGTCCTTTGTGGCATTAAAGTTTCCGTTTGCGATTGATTGCTCAGCAGTGTTTTCATTGATTTTTACAATGGAAGCGCTATCTTCTTCTGCGGTGGCAAGTTCTTGATATCCAACTTCTTCAACTTTTATATCATCGAACACAACGCAACCGGTTGCCACGCTATCGCTTGAACCGAGAGCTAACACAATATTGACCGAGGAGTTATAAAGCTCAGAGCCTTTGATGTATATAGTCATTGTGCCGTAATCATTGGTGAAATTGTTATCTTCATTTGTTGTAGCACTTGTGCTTCCGCTTGCCAGGGTATAACTGCTTTCTAGTAAAGGTATTTCTTTAAAGATGTTTTCATTTTCTTGAATTTTTAGATATGCTGTGCCTGTGATTTCTGAAATCTTATATGAAGCTGTCACTTTATAGATTTTATGTGTTTTAATTTCGATATCTTTTGATTTAACTTCAACATAGTTGTTCTTTGCCCATAGAGCCATTGCTTGTCTATTATTTTTAACTTCAATGTTGCCGTCATCATCAATTACGACATCCACACCTAAATTTGAACCTACAAAATCATATCCTGTTGCTGATTCAAAGCCTTCAAGTGTGTCAAGAGAGAGAACTCTTGCATTTCCTTCGCCTTGTTTTGTCCATCCGCCAAGACCATTATAGCCGAAATCGTCTTCAAAGTCTAAATTGGCATCAAGTTTTAGAGATTTGTCATTTTCTAAGCTTAAAAATTGCGTTGTAGAAACCTGTGTGGTGCTTCCGTCAACTTTGTTTGTTTGGGTAAATGATTTGTCTTTATAGTTTTGATATGTTTGATAGAAAAGATTTTCGCTGTATTTGTTTACAAGCACTTCGTCGAAATACACAACGCCTGTGCTACTAGCATCTTCTCCGCCTAGCCATAGTTCAAGAGATACTTCCTGGGTGCTGTTTCCTGTGACTATGAAGAAGTAGAAGGTTGTCCATTCGGTTGAGGTTACTTTTTCATATTTTAGTTCAATTTCTTCGCCATTTTCGTCAACAAGACCTTTTAGATAAATTGAACCGACACCATATTCGTTTAGGCTGTTATATTTGGTGTTTTGTGAGTAATACGAAGTCCCTTTGCTTACAGAGAATGTGCCAGAGTTTTGATTTGAAGTGTTAGGGGTAAAGTTGATAGATGAATTAAAATATTCAGTTCCTGCACTAAATGTGAAGTTTACATCACTTTTTCTAACATAGCTTTCTCTACCACCAATGTTAACAAATAGGTAATCGCCGTCATTAAATTCTACATCTTCAATACTTAGGGTAACATCTCCTTCTTGTGTTTTTGTGTTTCCGTCACCATTGTCATCATCATAAAGAGTTGTGCCGTCTTTAACCACAATGGACTCTACATTCTCTATTTTAGAGTATATTGTGATATTTTCGCTTTCTTCGCTTTCTTTAAAGTTGTAACCAATATATGAATCGTCGATATAGAAAGATTTGTTTGTTGTGTAGGCGTTTTGGAGCGAGCCAGCACTGGTTAAGTTTTTGTTTACATAAAAGGTTCCGCCCAGATAGGTTATTTGAACATAGTTGTCATCACCAAACTCAACCGCTTTATACCTATCGGAGGTAACATTGACACTTCCGTCGATTTCACCTCTATAAACATAGGTTTTATCTTCTTCATAATTGGTATCGCTTTTGTAACTTACTTTGAAAGAGTAAAAAGAATTAGCGTTAAGTGAAATTGTGTTGGATTCAAAGCCCTCTCTTGCAACATTTTTGTTATTGATGTTCGTTTTGCTGTTTATCATCAAAATTTGAGTGTCACTAGACATACTTTTCGGATTTACCGATAGGCGATAAGTTGATTTTTTATAGTTATCAAAGTTTGAGCCAACATTAATAACACCTGCGGTCGAAGATGAGTTATTTAAAATCTTTGACCAGCCAGAAGGACTTTCGCTGATAGAATTTATTGTGCTACTATTAAAGTTGCTGTTTGTAACGCTGACCTCTTCGACATATTCTTTGAGATATCCCGTTTCTCCGTGAGCATAATCTTTGAAAAAGGATGCGACAACGCCGGTTACTGCGATAGGCATGAGTAATGCCAAAATGATTAAGCAAAATTTCAAATTGAATACTTTTAGTTTTTTCATACACCACCTGTAAAAATAGATTAACTACCATATTATAATACATTTAATTTATAAAATCAAATATTTTTTTAAAAAATATCAATAATATAAATATGATGTCGAAATTTTTGGAAACTTGTAAGGGTTTAAAGAGAGAAAAAGAGGAGAAATTGTCGGCAAAAGAGGTGTGCGTGCTACTTCTTTGCGGGGCGATTATCGGCTTTTTGAACGGCTTTTTTGGCGGAGGCGGTGGCATGATATGCGTTCCTCTACTTGAAAATGTGCTTCATTTAGGCAGTAAATATTCTCATGCGACAGCAATCGTCATAATTTTTCCTATTTCCTTTATAAGCGCGATCATTTATCTTTTGTCAGGAACGCTTGAAACCTTGCCTCTTGTTACTGTTGGATTAGGGGTTGTGGTGGGAGGAATATTAGGCTCATTTGCTTTAAAACTTCTTCCGCCAAAGGCTCTAAGAGTGATTTTTGCGCTTATTATGCTTGCAGGAGGGATAAGACTAATAATATAAGGCGAAAACTGCGCTTTTGCTCATTTTCGAAACAAGTTCGAAAAATATCGCGTTTACGCTTGTTTTCGCCTATTAGCAACCAAACGAAATCGCATTCGCTATGCTCATTGGCGATTTGTTGCTACTTAAATAGGTTCTGATTATATTGTATACAAACAGTTATCAAACCTATCCACCACTTTTCGTTCTTTGTACTCTTGCCTGAGTGTGATTTTTGATTTATGCTCGCCGAACTCAGTTCTACGCTTCGCAAAATCAAAAATTGATTTGAGATAGCGTAAGCATGTCGTTTTAGATTATCTAATTATTAATCAGAACCACTTAAAGTAGCAACAAATCGTCAATGAGCAAAGCGAATGCGATTTCGTTTGTAAGCAAAGCTAACAAGCAAGTGATAAGTGGTTTGATAATTTGTTGACATGGGAAGATAAACTTTTCTATTTACTAAAAGGAGGCAAATATGATATATTTTCTATATGTGCTTGCGGGCATAATCTCAGGTGTGTTTGGCGGGTTAGGTATGGGAGGGGGAACGCTTTTAATTCCGATACTCACCATATTTTTAAATTTCGACCAAAAATTAAGCCAAGGCATAAACTTATTGAGTTTTCTTGTTATGGCGCTATTTTCCATGTTCATACATTACAGAAATGGCTTTATTGTCACTAAGCACATAGGCTACATAATAATTTCAGGCATGGTTTTCTCTATAATTGGCGCCTTGTGTATGACGATTTTGCCTTCTAAGGTGTTAAAGGTGATTTTTGGCGTCTTTTTGTGCGTGCTTGCCATCATTGAAATTGTGAAGGTATTTAAAAAAGATAAGAAAAAAGAGGCAAAAGACAAAACAATAAAAAATAAAAAGTCTTAGTCCTTGGTAGGCAATGGAAGTTGGAGAGGCGAGTAATATTTAAAACTTACATTCATTCAAACTGTGACGCATTTCGTTGTGTAACAAAATAAAAATCTAGTTTGCTTAAATTTTAACTTTATAATTAAATAATATAATAAAAATATTTTTTTCCATATTGAAAACGATTTCAAACATTTTAAGCCTTATTGCAAAAAAATAGTGGACAAAATCTCTTTTTTATGCTATATTTATTTAGTAGATTTAAACGGAGGCAAAAAAATATGGTTAATAAAGAAAAATGTATAGGATGCGGAACTTGTGTTGCAATTTGTCCTGTTGGAGCAATTAGTTTTGATGATGATGGCAAAGCCAAAATTGACAAGGCAAAGTGTATTCATTGCGGAGCTTGTGAGGCAAGTTGTCCTGTCAGTGCAATTAAACTTGACTAAACAAAGAGGTAATTATGGAAAACATCGCTTTTATTGAACTTACTGAAAGAAAATTAGAACTCAAAATCGTGCAGAGTAGGCAAGGGCGTTATCGCGTGCTTGAAGATGTCATAAATCAATATGATTTGACGAATGATATCACAAAAGATTGCCTTTTTTCTCCTAAGTCCAGAACAGATATATTAAAAATATTAAATATTTATCGCTATACAATCGAAACTTACAATGTTTCAAAGATGATTGCTTTTGCATCGAACATCATCGTAAAAGCGCGAAATTATCGTGGACTTTTGGACGAGATTTACACTCATACCGGCATGAACTTTACTCTTACTAATAACGATGAGGTAATTAGAGATATTTATCAAGCCATAAACAGCAAAATTGACCTTTCAAAAGGCACATGCGTTTATATTGCAGGCTATACAACCTTTATATTGAAATATAATAGGCGAAATGTCACTGACTCTTTTGTTGTGCCATATGGCTATATCAATTTGTCGGAAAAATATTCTAAGCTTGACGACATGGTAAACTTTTTTAAAAAGGAAATCAAAAACTGCCCATTTGTTGTAAATTTTGAAGAAGAGGGGATTGTTGGAGCAGGGGTGCCATTTATTGATATTTCAAAAATCAGTAAGAAACTTTTAAGATACCCTATTGATATTGATAATAACTACATTTTGACGCGAGATGGCGTGGACAAGGTTATCAATTTTTCAAAGGAACTTGATGTCGAGAAGGTGAAGAAGATAAAGGGGCTTTCTTTTGAAGGAAGCGACAGTCTTCAAGGCGGGCTTGCAATTATTAGCACTATTTTTGATTTCTTCGGAGCGGAAGAACTTGCGGTGACTGATGCCGACAAAATGGAAGGCAAAGTGCTGGAAAATTTAGTAGGCTCTCCAACAGAAAAATATAGCGACCTAGTGCTTAACAGCCTAGATAATTACTATGAGTTTAAAAAGGAAGGCTTGGCAATAAACTATAATGTTTACAATATGGCAATTCTTCTTTTCAAACAGTTAAAAGTGGTGCATAAGCTTCCACGAAACTATGTTAAACCACTAAAAATAGCTTCATATATGTTTGATGCAGGAAAATTTATTGATTATAAAAACTATGAAAAGCATGGCTTTTATGCCATACTAAATTCTGGTATTGTCGGAGCTTCTCAGAAAGATATTTTGATAGCAAGCTTTGCTTGTCAGTCTCAAAATTTAGACAATTTTAACCTTCCTGAACTTATGAAGTATAAAGAGGTGCTAACAGATGAAGATGTTGATGCAATAAGAAAATTGGGCGTGCTTGTCAAACTTGCCGTCAACCTTAATGCTTCAAGAAAGGGCGTCATTCAAGATATCATCTGTGACATATTAGGTGATTCTATCATAATGAAAACAGTGGTCAAAAGTGACCCTGCATTTGAAATAATGCAAAGCATGAAACTTGCCGATGATTTTAAAAAGACCTTTAAAAAGAGTTTACAAATAATTTAAGAGGGGAAATGGCAGAAAATAACGGAGCAAAAAAAGTATTTGTGATAATAGGCATGGTGCTTCTTGGCATCGTGCTATGTTATTTTTCTGTTGCTTTATATTTTTATTTTGCAACACCTAATGATATAGCGTCAAAGCTTTCTGTTTGGAATTTAATGAGTGATAACGAAATAGGTGAGATGTATCTTGAAGCCACCTATGAGGTTCGCTATGGCGATGAAGATTTTGTGGGTGTCAATGTTGATAAAGAGGGTTATGTTCTCACATGTAATCATAATTTTGACGGTTACAACAATGAAGAAATTGTGCTTTATAATAATAGTGGTGCAATGTATAACGGAGAGATAATCTTTTCAAACGATGTTCTAAATCTTGCCGTTTTAAAAATTTCTGATTATTTTGAAGAGAGTAAAAATTTAGATTTGCCGTATGTCAAGACGGGCGACCTTCGTTCTTCTATCTTTGGCAGAGAATATCTTGCAATAGGCAGTCCTTTTGATGAGAGAAATATCTCGAATGTGTCAAATGTCGGCTATGACAGTGGCTTTGTGACAACGGTTTATGACGAGATTGATGTGGTGGATTATATTTGTTTAGACAGCATTTCCTTTACCGTAAAAAACTATGAAAGCACCTCGCAAGGAGCATTGTTTGATAAGACCGGCAGGCTTGTCGGCTTAACTTATGCCTACATGATAAACGAAGATAGTGTGTCCGACGCAGATTATTATGCGGTATCAACTGCCGGGGTTGGCTCCATAATCAAAAAAATAAAAAATGATGAAAATTTAGAGATAAATATTGAGGGCTTTGACATGCAGGAGCTTGCTATCTATCTTCAATATCAAATGAACGAAAATCAAATTTTTTACGACGGAAAGTGGCTAATGCTTGACGATAACTTAATGGATTATCATCTCAAACAAGAAGGGGTATATTTAAATGAGGACTTTGTTTTAAACAACAAGACACTTTCAAAAAACAATTTGATAACAAGCATAAGTTACAACGGCTATTCAGAGAGTGTTGTGACGCGTTATGAACTTTACAACACGCTCTACTCTTTCGCTGAGGGAACATCTTTCACTTTGACTTCCATAGATTTAACAACAGGCACAGTGATTAAGACTGATTTTGTAATTTGAGGAGGAATTATGAAAAAATATAAGTTTGCTATTGAAATGGGCGGTGGTTACACAAATATATATGTCAAGGGGCAAGGGTTAGCTTTAAAAGAACCTACTCTTGTCGGTGCAGAACCAACAGAAGAGGGTTACAAGGTGATAGCGCTGGGGCAGGACGCCAAAAAACTTATTGGCAAGACAAAGGAAAATATTGAAATTTTCACGCCTTGCGTTTATGGCGAACATTCAAATTTTGAATATAGCGTTGTGCTTCTAAAACACCTTTTGTCAAAAGTGGGCTTTAAGCAGTTTGAAGATAATGTGCTTTTTCTTTGTCCATGTGGAATAACTGCAAGAGAAAAAGATAACATTCTTCGCGTGTGCGAGGCTTGTAATATGGGACAGGTGGAGATTATTCCAGCAGTTTTATGTTCGCTTGTTGGCGAGGGCAGAAAAATTGATGGTTCAACTGTCAACATGGTGGTTAATATCGGCGGAACATACACCGATATAGCGGTTGTAAATATGTCTAATATCTTAAAAGGCGCAACACTTTCTGTTGGTGGAAAATCTATTGATGCCTCTATTGTCAATTATCTTGCATATAAAGATGAACTTGTTATCGGACTCCCAACTGCGGAAACGCTAAAAAACGATGTGGGAAGTTTATATGACAATGACACCCTCAATATGGAAGTGACAGGAGTCGATTTGAAATCTAAGTCGCCTAAGACGGTGGTTATTCATTCCATGGAGCTAAAAAACGCCATAGAACCATTTTACAGCGAGATTTTGCGTGCGATTGACACCACAATAAACGCGCTTCCGCCTGAGGTTGTAACAGATATTATCAATAACAAAATTTTAGTGTGTGGAGGCTGTTCAAAACTTCAAGGACTTGATAATTACTTCAAAATGAATCTAAAATACCCTGTTTCCATTTCCGAGGACACTGATTATGTCACAATTATGGGCGCGGGCAAACTCCTTTCCGACCAAACGCTACTTCAAAGTATTTTGAATAATTTGTAAGCCTGTTATGGTGCGATAAAAGAGTATTGTTTGGGTGGCTTAGAGTTGATATTTAATAGATATTCAACATTAAAAAAAAGTTTGAGAAGGAGTGAGTGTTGTTCTTTTTAATATAGGCTATTGATAAATATGTTTAAAAGAGGTGTTGAAATTTTAAGGTTTACAACAAAAAATCACGATTTAAATCGTGATTTTGTTTTTAACCTCTTTTTCTTGCTCTTTTTCTTGCAGCTTCACTCTTTTCTTTCTTTGCTACGCTTGGCTTTTTGTAAGCTTCTTTCTTTCTGATATCGCCAATAATGCCGTCTTTTTGGCATTTTCTTTTAAATCTTTTAAGAGCGCTTTCAAGACTTTCGTTTTCGCCAACCTTGACTGTTGTCAACTTTCTCACCACCTTCTAGTTCTAAAATACTTATGTTATTATAAGGAATTTTATGCCTTTTGTCAAGTATTTTCTCAAATTCTATGCAATATTTGTAAAAAAAATTATCAAATTGTGGCTATTTTGTGTTATAATTTTACATGAGGAAAGATGAATATGAAAAAATTGACATTAAATGAAGCAATAAAAAAGAGACTTTTATACTATTTGGAAGAAAAGAAGATAAAACTTTCAAAATTATGTTTAAACTCAGGTTTGACACCATCGACAGTATTTAATTTCATCTACGGCGGAACTAAGATTTTAGGACTTATTCCTATCGCGAAACTTTGCGAGGGACTTGGTGTTACTTTGGAAGAATTTTTCTCTGCCGACTATTTCAAAAATCTTGACTTACCAGAATAACCTTATTTAGACATGTAAAAATTTTTTTCTTTGATGTTATTTCTATTTAGTAAATAAACATATTAAAAAAAGCAAAACTTTAAGGTTAATAAATTTTGAAACTAGCAAAATAAAAGAGGTAGTAAAACTAACTACTATCTCTTTTTTTAAATCATTTAAAATTTTTTATCTCATTTAAATATATTTTTTTAATTAGGTCATTTATGTCTTCTTGAAAAAATATTGTTTGCTGTTTAAATTGCACCAACACCTCAAATAAGTCTTTTTCCTTATTATGACTTATTTTTTCATTTTTTTTAAGTAAAACCTTGTAATTAGTTATAATTTGAGAAAATTTATTATAATACTTGGTAAAAACATTATTAAAAACAGGAGTAATTAAAATTTCGTCTGTAAACAAGCTTTCGCTAAAATCTATTTCTTTTTGCATTGCTGATAAAATATCATATAATAGTTCTATTATAGAATTTCTCTTTTTCTCAAGTACTTCAATGACAAATTTTTTATAATCATTTTCTTTTTGTTTAATATTGTTCCATATTACAGATAAAATAGAAATTAACAGAGCAAAAAAAGAAATGTATAAAGAAAGCCATTCATACATATCTGCATAACTAAAAATTATATTAGTTATTAACAATACTATAAATACTAATGCTAAAACAATACCCAACACTAATACAAACTTAAAAAATGTTTTCTTTTCTTTCATATCAATTATTTTTCACCTGTTCTAATAAAGTCTTCCTATCCCAAAGTTCGACGCCGTTGGCAAATGCTAAATCTTTTGCGCTTTTTGTAAAAATATTATTTGTTATAACAATACATCTATTTGCCTTATAATAATTTTTCCCTGCTACAACTTCCATTATTGCATGGTTGCCAACGGGAGTATTATAACTTTTTGTTTGTATTGCTATGATGTCGATTCCATTTTCTGCAATAATATCAACTCCTTGATCACCAGTATATTTGGTCAAAGTACATTTATATCCATTGCGTGTAAATAAATCGTATATTAATTTCTCAAATTCTTTTCCGCTCAAATTATCAATTGTGTCAATAGAAAAAGGATTATAAGTGACATTATTTAATTCATTTTCAAAAGTTTGTAATTTATATTTTTCCTCTATTTCTTTGTATGATTTAATAACTTGTAAATTACTAGTATTATAATCAATTTTATTAACTTTTTTATTGTAATAAATTAATTTTACTAAAAAGAATGGGTCTTTATTCAAATTACCGTTTTTAAATGCGTTGTCTATAATATTCTCTATTGAATCTATATTATAAGATTTGAAAATGTCATTATAAAACTCTTCTTTTAAAATATTCAGCAATAAAGCTAAAGTAGTAATTTCTACTTCATCTATTTCATCAGTAGGATATTTAGGATATAATAATGTGCATAAATTCATAAAATTTGATAAAATTTCCATTTTAAAAATGCGATAATGATTGTCGCATTCTTTAACAAAAGTAAATTGAGTGCAGTTTCTAAAGTTGTTGTTATTATCTTTTAAATAACTTTCAATATCATTAAAATCAAATTCTCTTAAAGCTATATGATTTTTGTATAATTTGTTTTCAATTATACTTTTAGGTAACAAAATGCCTACTTCTAAATCCAAATTATAAAAATATGTAAAAATTTTTTCAACTGAGCTAAATTCACGATAATTATTTTTAAATCTTTCAACAATATCAAAGAACTTTGATGAAGAATTTTTTTTATTTTGTTTAGAATTTATAAACAAATAAACATCATCAATAACATAATTATAGAACTTTTTTGATACTAGTGTTATAAATTTTTTACACAATTCCCTTTTGCTTTCATCATTTAATGATTTAACAAATAATTCATCTACTTTCATTAAGTTTATCATATAATTATTTTAGCATATACTTATTAAATAGTCAAATAAATTAATATCTATATTCATTTTGGCAGTTAGGCGTGTGCTTGTCTTGATACAAGTGCTGTCGCTTCGCTCCAGCAGACAAGCACACGCAAATAATCTAATTGTGTTGCAAAAAGAGCGGTTGCTGGCAGGGCGTAACGCAATCCGCTCTTTTGCTTTTTTGTTTTCTTCTCTCTATTTTCTAGTGTAAGCGAATATTCTTTGTTGTCAAGGTTAAAGTGCATGTCAAAAGATTTGTAGATGTTGTGTTTCTCACGACAACCTATGACAACGACAGAAGTATTCGTTTTTTTTGCAATTAAGAGAGTTAGGTGTAAAAAGAGAAACATAGACGATTTTTTTGTCTATGTTTCTCTTTAATATTCTGCTAGTTTCAAAAGTAAGTGACTAATCGTTTTGCTTTTTTATTTTCAATCATCTAAATTTTGTTCAAAAGGTCCTTTTTCATTCTTTCAAACTCTTCGTCACTGATTGTGCCAGCATCTCTAAGATTTTTTAGTTTTGTTAAACTATCGGCAACATTGTCAACATCACTTTTACTTGTTTTATCATCTTTTGTATTTGTTATGTAGTTATTGTTTTGAATTGGTGCTGAATTTGCTGTTGCTGGTTGTAATTCGCTCTCTGGAATGCAAAGCATAAGGATTCCGCCAATCATACTGCAAAATAAGAGTGCACAAACTCCGAATCCTACAAGTTCTTCCTTTTGAGTTGCAGAATTAATCTTGCTTATCGCAAGTCCACCAAAGATAAGTGGTAAAATCATCCAAAATCCTATGACCATACCAATAATTATAAATACCTTTGCTGCTGTTTTCATTTTTTCTCCTTTTACTACTAATATTTGCAATTTATCATAATTGTTAAAAAATGTCAAGAAAATTCAAAATTTGATTGTAAATTGTTTAAATTTTAAAAATAATTTAACTTCAATGAAATAGGAAAAGCTTATACTCGTCATTCTGAATTTTTCCACAGCTTTTCACTGCGAGCTGTCGGCTCGCCTTTACTCTTCACTTTTCACTTTTTTCCTGAGCGAAGTCGAAGGGTTAAAGGATGCGGTGCGCTTTATCTGATGTTTTCTAAAATCTTTGATTTTTATTTTGTCTTTTTGCTTTTTTGTGATAATATATTCTTTATGAATAAATATGATATTAATTCACTAAACGAAGAGCAAAAACAAGCACTTTATTCTACTGATGGCGTGGTGCTTGTGACTGCGGGTGCGGGTAGTGGCAAAACAAGACTTTTGACACATAGAATTTGTTATCTTTTAATGGAAAAACATGTTTCTCCATATAATATCTTAGCAATCACCTTCACAAACAAGGCGACAAATGAGATGAAAGAAAGGGTGAGAGAGATGTGCAACTTAAATGTTTGGATTTCCACTTTTCACTCCATGTGTGTTCGTATTTTACGGCAAGAAATTGATTTTTTGGACGGCTATGATAAAAACTTTACCATCATTTCCGAAACCGACCGCGATAGAATAATAAAAGAGATATGCAAGGAATTAGAGCTTGAAGATGATGATATTTCAAAAATAGAACATCATATTGACAATATTAAAAACAGCGGTGCAGAGATTGAAGAGTATTTCATGGAACTTATGAGATATGGCAACGAAAATACGCTCAAAAAATATATGTCGGCGGTGTATAAGTATGAAGAGCGACTATCTAAAAATAACAGCCTCGACTTTGACGATTTATTAAATAAGACTCTCTTTCTTTTTCAAAATTATAATGAAGTTTTAAATCGCTATGCTAACCGCTTCCAATATATTTTAGTCGATGAATTTCAAGACACAAATTTGGTGCAATATAAGCTCATAAAAATGCTTGTTTCAGTGCATAAAAACCTCTTTGTGGTAGGAGATGAGGACCAATGCATTTATTCATGGCGCGGAGCAAATTTTCATAACATTTTCAACCTAAAAAAGGACTTTGATAATGTTAAGGTGTTTAAATTAGAGCGAAACTATCGTTCCAGCAAAAACATTCTAAATCTTGCCAACAATGTTATTTCCAACAACAAAGAACGCATGGAAAAGAAACTTTGGACGGAAAAAGAGGACGGGCTTCCACCTGTTGTATATTCCGCTTTTGATGAGCGTGATGAGGCGCTTTTTATTGCGAATGAAATAGAAAAATTGTGTGATGAGGGGTATTCTTATAGCGACTTTGCTGTGCTTATGCGTCTTAATGCGCTTTCACGACCTATTGAAGAGGGGTTACTTTCTTACAACATTCCATATCGCGTATTTGGTGGTCAAAAGTTCTTTGAGCGCGCCGAAATCAAGATTTTACTTGCCTATATCAGTATTTTTGTCAATCCCAAGGATGAAATTTCGCTTTTGAAGGTCATCAATTTTCCTAAACGCGGGATTGGAGATGTGGCTATTGCAAATTTAAAAAGTGAGGCAGAGGACGGAATTTTAGAATATCTACTGAGCGAAAGGTTTAAGTATAGTAAATATTATAAAAAACTTGAAAATTTTGTCGAAACTTATAGAAAACTAAGAGAAGAACTCAATGTCTTATCGCTCTATGATTTTGCAAAAAAACTAATAAAAGATTTTCATATCGACATCGAATACGCGGGCAAAGATGAAGAAAGTATAAATAGAATGAAAAACATCGACAGCTTTCTTTCTTCAATAAAAGAATTTGAGGCAGAAAACGAAAATGCGACTTTTTCCGATTACCTTGCAGGCGTCATGCTTAGAAGCGACCAAGACGAGATAAACGAGGACGGCTATGTCAGTGTTTCAACCATTCATGCAGTCAAGGGGTTAGAATTTAGAGTGGTGTTTGTCATAGGCTTAGAGGAAGGAATTTTTCCGCTTTCGCGCGCTATGAACAGTTTGGGCGAAATGGAAGAAGAGCGCAGGCTTATGTATGTGGCAATCACGCGCGCCGAAGAAAAGATATATCTCACTCATGCCACAAAAAGGTATATGTATGGCAAGTCTAACTATGAAACGGACAGCAGATTTTTAAAAGAACTTGGAATTGTGGACAAAAAACTTCCAAAAGCGGAAACCAAAAAAAGTAAAGACTTTTTGCTGGATGAGAAAGAAGAGCAATTTAATTCAGGCTTAAAAGTTGGAGATGTTGTTTTCCATAATCGTTTTGGCGAAGGCGAGGTGCTTGATATATCTAGCGACGGCATGGTTGGAAAAATCGACTTTTCAGGCTCTATTAAAGAGCTTATGCTCAATATGGCAAAACTAGAAAAATTGGAGGAAAAAGATGAATAAGTTAGAGCGAATGAAGTTTCTTGTTGGTGAAATAAATAAGCATAATGTGAATTATTACGACCTTGACACTCCAACAATTTCTGATAAAGAATATGACGCACTTTATTATGAGCTTGTTGACCTTGAAAAGGAAACGGGTGTTGTGTTTGAAAATTCGCCAACTCAGCGTGTTGGAGGCAATGCGCTTGACAAGTTTGAAAAGAAAAAGCACGAAGTTCGTTTGTATTCCATGAACAAGGTGCGTTCTTTTGAGGATTTAGATAAATTTATGCGTGATATGGCTGAGTATCAAAAAAATCCGACATTTTCGCTTGAATATAAATTTGACGGGCTTACTATTGTTGTTGAGTATGAAAACGGAAAATTTATGTCGGCAACCACACGCGGAAATGGTGAGATAGGCGAGGTTGTCACTGAACAGGTAAGGACAATAAAGAGCGTGCCACTTACTATTCCTTTTAAAGGTAGGCTTATAGTGCGTGGCGAGGGCATGATGACCATGCACGCTTTTAATAAGTATAATAAAACGGCGACTGAGCCACTAAAAAATCCTAGAAACGGTGTTGCGGGCGCGATAAGAAATTTGGATCCGAAGGAAACGGCTCGAAGAAAATTAGACTATTTCTGCTATGAAATTTTGCTCGCAGAAGGAAAAAATTTCTCTTCTCAACAAGAAATGCATGACTTTTTGAAAGAAAATCATTTTTTGACAGGTGACTATTTTAAAATTGTGAAAACCTCTAAGGAAGCGGAAGAAGAGATTGAAAGAGTTGACTTAGTTAAGGATAAACTTGATGTTATGATTGACGGAATGGTGATAAAACTCAATGAAACGGCACATCGAGAGGAGATAGGTTACACAAATAAATTTCCAAAGTGGGCAATGGCGTTTAAGTTTGAAGCGCTTGAAACCTCCACTCTTTTAAAGGATGTTGTGTGGCAGGTTGGAAGAACAGGCAAGGTATCGCCAACGGCAATTCTAGAACCGGTGGAGCTTGCAGGAGCAAACATATCGCGAGCAACATTAAACAATATTGAGGACATAAGGAAAAAAGGCGTCATGCTTAACTCGCGTATTTTTATTCGCCGTTCAAATGAGGTAATTCCAGAGGTATTAGGCTTGGCTGAAAAATATGAAAATTCAAAGGAAATAGAAGAACCTAAGTTTTGTCCATGTTGCCACTCTAAACTTGTCAAAAAAGGTCCACTTCTCTATTGCAAAAATCGTGATGGATGCATGGAGCAGATTATCTCGCGCCTTACACATTTTGCCAGCCGTGAAGCGTTTAATATTGAAGGACTAAACGAAAAATCGCTTATTAAATTTCATAATGACCTTGGCGTCAATGAATTTTCCGATTTATTTACTTTGAAGGTAGAAGATTTAATAAAACTAGAAAATTTTAAAGAAAAAAAGGCAACTAACATTATTAATTCCATAAAAAAATCGAAAGAAATCGAACTTTACCGCTTTCTATATGCCTTAGGAATAAGCGAAATTGGTATTAAGACGGCAAAGGACTTAGCGAAAAAATTTAAAAGTTTAGAAAAAATTGAAAAGGCGTCTTTTGAAGAGCTTACAAGCGTTGAGGATGTTGGCGAAATTATTGCTCAGAATGTTATTGATTACTTCTCTGACGAAGAGAACTTAAAAGAAATAGAAAGGCTTTTCTCTTTTGGGGTGACTATCTTAAACGAAGAGGATGTTTCGCTGAGCGATAATTTGAAAGGGCTTACCTTTGTGCTTACAGGGACTCTGCCAAATTATTCAAGACCTGACATGAGCGCGCTCATTGAAAAGCATGGCGGAAAGGTGTCAGGCTCTGTTTCTAAAAATACCTCGTATGTTTTGGCGGGTGAGGAAGCGGGCAGTAAACTAGATAAGGCAAAAGCGCTTGGCGTAAAGATAATCAGTGAGGCGGAAATTTTGGAGATGATGGAAGAAAAATAGTGGTGCGGACACCATCTCCTCGAAAGGCTTTGTCTTTTCGGGTTCTTTTTTCTAACTTCTATTGCATATATTTTAGTGTATAAAATTATTGCAAGGAGTAAATAATGAAATTAAAAGCAAAGATATTAAAAACTGACGAGAAAAAAGGTTATGTAGCACCAATTATAAAGGGAGTTATGGTTGCTCTTGCTGTTTCGCTTGTCGCCATTCTTCTTTTTGCTTTTCTTCTTAGGTGGACAAATATCTCTGATAGTCTGATAGCACCAGTCAACGAGGTTATTAAAGGAATTTCCATCTTCTTAGGTGTTTTTATCGGGCTTAAAAAAGTGAAGCAAAATGGTATTATTAACGGCTTATTAATCGGATTTTTCTACACAATCATCGCCTTTTTAGTCTTTTCTTTGCTTGACGGGGCGTTTCATTTTGATAGGTCGCTTTTAAATGATGTTTTGTTTGGCACGATTATCGGCGCGATTTGTGGTATAATTTGCGTGAATTTAAAAAAATTTTAGTTTTTTAATTGACATACGCTCCGAATTCTTATATACTTAAATGGTAGATTTGACTTTTAATAAGGGGCAGTATGGCTAAAAAGATAAATAGACAAAAAAAGAATTCTATAATGAATTTCGTTGCCGTGGCAGTTTTGACCGCTATTGGCATCGTGCTTTCGGTTTGTAGTTTTATTATTCCATTTACAAGCACAACATTTAACGGTTTTGCAAATTCCATTTCGCTAGGGCTTGACCTTGCGGGTGGAGTTTCTGTCGTTTATGATTGTTCGCTCTCTGAAACAAGCAACACAAGTGATTTAGATGCGGCGATTGATGCAACAGTGGCTAGGCTAGAAAGCGTTATTGGCGGAGAATACTCTGAGGCAATTATAACTCGACAGGGCAATTCTGAAATTAGAATTGAAGTTCCAAGCGTCACAAATAGTGACGAGATTTTCGGGCTTATTGGCGACCCGACACCTCTTTATATGACTCTTGAAGACGGGGCGCTTGATGAGCAAAATGATATATACATTTCTGGCGCAGACATTGAAAATGTTTTTGTTTCTTATCAAGATAGTAACTATGGCGTTGTCATCAATTTCACAAATGAAGGGAAAGCAAAGTTTTCAGAGCTTACAGGAAACGCGTCAAGTGGAAATCAAAAGATTTATATCTATCTTGGCGAGCCTTCGGAAGGAGATGCGTGGAATGAACTTACCTGCACAGAAACAATAACAAGCGGAAGCACTTTTATCTCAGCTGGTGAAGGAGAAAGCTGGACCTATGATGAGGCTGAGGAATACTCACTAAGAATTATGTCTGGAACGTTTAATGTCACGCTTGACTTAAAAGAAAATTCTGTTATCTCGGCGACACTCGGCACTAATGCGTTAAAGTATTGCCTTATCGGAACGGCGGTTGGACTTTTTGTCATTTTATTAATCATGTGGCTCCGCTATGGTGACTTTGGTTTACTCACTTTCTTTGCTCTTGTTATCTATATCGTGCTTATGATTTTCTTCTTGCAAGCTATATCATTCGTTCAATTAACCTTGCCAGGACTTGCAGGTATAATATTAAGTATCGGCATGGCGGTCGATGGTGCAGTTATCATCTTTGAGAAAGTGAGAGAAGATTATCGTGCCGGCAAAAAAATTCCTATGGCATGCAAAAACGGCTTCAAGCGCGCTTTTTGGCCGATTTTCGACTCAAATATCACCACAATTTTCACTTCATTAATTTTATATATTTTAGGCACAGCTTCCATTCAAGGCTTTGCTATAACTCTTCTTATCGGCATTATCTTGTCAATGTTTATGAACCTTGTAATTTTGAGATTTTTCGTTAAGTGGTATTTGCCATTAAACAGCGTTAAAGCAAAACCTTTACATCTTCCAAAACAATTAAAACCAGCGAAGGAAGAACCTCAAATGGTGCTAGCGGGAGGTGATACAAATGAATAAGACCACAAAAAGACGCTTCTCGATTGATGAAAGGTTGGAGAAGAGCAAATTTAGTTACACAAAAAATTTAAAGTATTTCATGATTGCTCCTGTTGTGATTATAGTTGTAGGAATTGTGCTTCTATGCACACTCGGTTTTAATCTAGGCTTTGATTTTACAGGTGGAACAAATATGACTATCTATATGAATGACCCTGCCTCCACCTCAGAGGATTTCGATTTCAGTGACCAAAGTTATGATTTAAACAACGATGCTGACTATAAAGAGGCTTCAAGTAAGATTGAAAAAGTGTTAGCGCTCTTCAATTTAGAGGCAAGCACCATTCAAAAGAGTGAAATGAACATAGGCACAGATGCCGGTTATGGTTTTACGATTAGTGACGGCGATGCGATACTTGTGAAATTCCAAAATGGCGACAGTGATGATATTGAAACTTTAAATGATAGAATAAGGCTTGCTTTCCTTGTAGAGTTTGGATATGTTGACAGCATTGATTTAGAAAGCGTAGTCGATGTTCAAAATCCAGAAAGCTATATTGACGAGGCAGAATTTTCCGCTCTTGTAATTAATGGTGGAGTGACCACAGCAAGCGCCAGCACAGAGCTTATGATGAAATCATTTTTAGCGCTCTTTGTGGCAATAGTTGTCATCCTTATCTATGTTGCATTTAGATTTGAACTTACAAGCGGACTTGCTGCAATCTTGGCACTTTTCCACGATGTTTTAGTGACAGCGTCAATAATGCTTATTTGCAGAATTGAGATAAATACGGCATTTATTGCAGCGCTTATCACAATCTTAGGCTATTCGATAAACAACACAATCATCATCTTTGATAGAATACGCGAAAACTTGAAGATGAGCAAAAACTTAGGGAAAATCGACAATAATGCGATTGCAAACAAAGCGGTATCTTCCACAATGATGAGAACAATTTTAACAACAGTTACAACTTTTGTTATGATATTCTTTATCACTGTTATTGGCGTTTCTGATATTCGCGAATTTGCTTTTCCAATCATGGTCGGTATTCTTGCTGGATTTTATTCCTCTGTTTTCCTTACGCCAGGGCTATGGGCGATTGCTTATCATCCATCAAAGAAGAAGATTGCAAAAATGGAAGCAAAGCGCAAGGCAAAAGAGCAAAAGGCTAAGCGTGGCGAGCAATACGAAGTTTAAACTACGAAAAAATAAGGGTATAATTAAAAAATGAAAAGTCAAATAAATTTAAGCACTTTTTATAAAAAAAATAAAAATTTTTAAAATTTAATGTAGAATCTAAGAGAAATAACACCTTTTTAACCTATTGCAATAGGTTAAAAAGGTAAAATCGATAAATTTTGACAAAGATAAAGTAAGTGTTGTTTCCAGCACTTTTGAAAGGAAATATTTAAATTTTTGCTATGTAATCATTTTCATACACTTATCAAATAACTCTTGCGATGTTGCAAAATTCAAAACTTTTCTAGGGTAATTATTTAACCAATTTTGAATTTTCTCAACATCACTATTTGTATATACAGACAAATTTGTTCCCTTTGGAACAAGTCTGCGTATTTCACGATTTATGCGTTCATTCGTGCCACGCTCACAAGAACAATAAGGGTGGCAGTAATAAACAGAAGTGCGTTTTGAATTTTTGTCAAACACAGACCTTTCCAAAGACTGAAAATCTAAAAACTCCGCTCCATTATCAACCGTTATTGATTTAAACACTTGTTTAAATTTTTCTTTTCCATATCGTCTTTCTAAAATATCAAGACATCTCAAAACACTTTCTGCTTTTTGATTTTCCATTTTGAAAATTATTTCTTGTCTTGTATAGCGTTCTGTCATAACTAAAAAGGTATCACGAGAAGAACCACAAAGACAGTCCATTTCCCAATGACCAAAAGTTAAACGCTCTTTAATTTCCAAAGGACGCAACTCAATAGAAACACCACGAGCAACACGCTTTATTGCTTTTTGTTGTTTATGTTTTTGCTTTTTGATTTTTCCTATTTGCTTATTTTCAATAATACCCAACTCTATATAATTATAAAGTGTCTGTTTGCTTATTTGTGTTTTAAACTGCATTTGCTTATTTTGAATTTGCCCCCACACAGCGTGTGCTGTTATATTTTCACTTTTAACACGATTATTTATATAATTGACAAATTCAAAATCATTGCCAACTTTCAAAGGGCGACCTTTCGCAGTGCAAAGATTATTATAACGCTGTTGCGCTTTATCAGCAGAATAGCGTTTTACTTTTTTATATTTATCACCATACCAAAAATTAGATTGTTTTGTTAAATGCTCATATTCGCCACGCTTTAACTCTCGTTGCACCGTGCGCAAACTGACACCAACCATTTTAGCAATTTCTTGCTTATGATGTTTAGCATTAAAAAGAATTTCTATCTGAAGTCTTTGAGTATATGTTAAATTTTTCGTGCCTTTCTTTTTCATAAATCACTCTCCATAAATATTTTACTAAACATTTTACATTATTTCAAGAGCAAAATTTATTATAGAGAGAATTAGACGCCCCCTTGTCTTTTTAACGAGTGCCGTGCGTTGCACGGCAACGACAAGGGGGCGTCTAGCAAGCAAGAATTGAACAAAAATAACAAAAAGGGGAAGGGGCATTCACGCTAAACCGCTTGTGAATTGCCCCTTAAACCCCATTTTTTTTATATTTTTTATTTTATTTCATAAAACTTTTACTATAACTAAAACGCAAAAAAGCACTTACAGTGTAAGTGTAAAAATTTTAAAAAAAATATAAAAATTTTCAACAAATACTAAACATAGACATCTGTTGTAATATTTTTTTTCCGCAGTGGAATTTTTAAAATATCTCTTTCATAATCAACCACATTATCAAAAAGAATAAATTTTTGAACAAAGTCAAACATCAAACAAGCAACATCTTTATAATCAATCTTCATTAAAATTTCACTAGGAATACCACGAGAATACAAAATTCTTTCATCAGATTTTGCTATATATTTAATAATATAATCTAACGCTCTACCACTCTTAATATCAGCGTCAGTAATATTCTCAAAATCGTTTCTACCGAATTTTTCTAAAAAGAAAGTATTTTGATAAGTTGTTTGCATTTTATGTTGTGCAGTAGAATAATCAGTTATTTTTTCAATAGTTCCGACCATTTCATTTTCTGGAATATACATCAAAGCATGAAAATGAAGTCTTTTTGTTTCTGGTGCATACTCAAAAACGCCCATATATTTCCAACCACGGCGTGTATGAAAATTAGCAAGAGTTTTTCTCAACTTTTGCCTAAAAGTTTCAGCAGTATGCTTTTTATCGTCATAAGTAATTGTAACAAATGTATTCCACTTGTTTAAATTTGCCTTACGCTTAAAAAGTTTAAAACGCTTATGAAGATTGTGTAATTTTCGCTTAAAATTGACAGCAACATATTCAGCAACATATTCTAAATCAAGCGAATATTTATCTATAATAGCGTCAATTAAAAAATCAGACAACGCTCTACCTTTCAAGTTGTTTTTCAAACCAACCAAAAAGGCATTTTCAAAAAAGTTATCTAATTCTGTCTTGTCTTTTTTATGATAAGAAACATTTTCATTTTTTTGAAATAAAGGCATGGCAACATAATGACCACCGTCATTATATACTTTAACAAATTGCTCTTTATCAACAATTCGATTGCCATTATAAAACTGGTTATTTTGCTTGAAATAAGGATATAAATCGTCAAAAGGTAGTAAGGTATCTATTGCAGTTAATTCGTTTTTGACAATACTCATATAAAACCCCTTTTAGATTGTCATTGTAAGCCTTTTTACAACCAACCCCGCCAAAGACAATCTCTTTGGCAGAGCAATTCATAGGCTATCGTTGTTCAAAAATTTGCAAGGGCTGACCATAAGCACCAAACCTACGAAGTAAGGCTGTGTTATCCGTCCGCTTTTTCCTTGTCAAATTTTTATCACAACTTTTTATCATTTATCTTCATTTTGTTTATCAGTTAAATCAGTAATAAAATAACTATGCTGTTCTTTTAATTCGTCAAATGTTGCTTTTTCAGTTCCATATTCTTTTAAATCATTTATACCATATTTAGAATTTAACGCTTTTTTATCAAAAAAATCACTAAAACAATCAGTAGAAAAGCGCTTACTATAAATCTTTTTACTCATAAGATAATATTTTTTATCATTTAAAATTCCATCTTGCGTTCCATTTTCTACTTGCACTTTAAGTTTACAATAACCAAAAGTATTATAAGTTCGGATGTAAAGGTTATGAAACATAATTGCAAGTTTTTTAATTAAATACATAAATAAAGTGTTATCAGCACGATTATAACGATATTTGCGATAAAGTTCTTCAAACTTATCAAAAATTGTTAAGTACAAAAATTCAGTCAAAGAAAAGAAAGGCAGTGCGAGTTTAATTTCGCTTGTTTCTTTTATATGCACAATTTCTAATAAATCTCTTGCATCTGCTCCCCAACTTTCAGGGCGTTGTTCGTCAGTTATTACTTTCACAAAAGGAAAATTATCAACAGTAGCGGAGTGTCTAACCATTTTTAACCAATCGTTAAAACCGTCATTCTTTTGATTAGTTTCTTCATTATTTTTTCGAGTGTCTTTCAATTCCAAATTGTTTTTACGCTCTTTTCCTATCTCTGTTATATTTATAACGCCAAACTCAAAACTATCTTTTAAAACATTATTCGCAACAATCTTTTTACCTAATCTTAAACTATCAAAATCAAGTATATGCGAGTGCCTAGAAAAGCAGTCTATAAGTCTGCTATCTTTTTGGAAAAAGTCATTATTCCATAAAGGGAAATTGCCTATATCGTCAATTAAACTATCAGTTCTTATTGCATAGTTTGAGATAATAAGACTACTTTGTATTATGTATATAAAATACAACTGCGAATAAGTTTCGAGTACATTCCAAATATTAGTCATTTTTAATTTGTCGTCATACCAAAGACCATAACGATTAAAATCATATTCAAAGATAAAATCTTTAAAATAGTAAGCATAACGCTTTCGTAAGTGTCTTTGTATAGATTTTATAACTGCTCTATCTTTTGTTTTAAATTCAAACATATATTTTAAATGGTCAATATAATGCCTTATAGTTGCCAAATTATAAACAATATGTTTATTCATTGCAAGTTTCAAAGCGTTTTCTAAATTTACCCACGGAAAAAACGGAAATTTCAAATCATTTTCAAGTATCTTTTGAAACGCCTTATCTTTAAGCATATTTTCTTGCGAAAGTGCCATATCGGTTATAGCAGTTGTTTTCTTTTTACCCATTGTGCCACATACCATAAAAACAATAGGGCGTTCATTGATAAAACCACAATTCATTCGTTCATAATGATTAAGGCGGGCATAGGCAATTTTCTTGCGTATTCTGTTAAATACATAATAAGCAATAAACAACCAAAAAACAAAAGGCACAAAAGTAAACATAACGCTTAAATCACAGCATAATTTATAAACTTGCCTATAAATGCTAACAAAATCAAAAGATATAACAAAATAAAAACAAAACGCAATAAACTCAATACAAATAGTTATGATATTAAAATTGTATGACCAAATCAAAAACCATATTTTAACATACCAACTATCTTTAACAAAATACCAAAAATCGATTAACCAATTTTTAATAGGCACATAAGTTTTTCCAGATAACCATTTTACAAAGGTTAAGCATTTGCTATCTTTGTTATACTTATTATTTTGCTTTTTAAAATACATCTTAAAAGAAACAAATAAGATTAAAATTAAAGGCAAAACTATTAAAAGAATATATTTAAAAATGTTTAAAACTAAATTTCCAATAAAGGAAAGATAGTTTAAAAAATTATCTAGTGAAGCAAAAGTTGTCCAATAACTAGACCAACCAACACTAAACTCTTCCCAAGTTTGTGGCATGTTCAAAATAGGCTCAAACTGAATAGAACTATAATTATTAACTGTTGGAATCACTGTTGTGTCTATTCCAATTAAACGACAAAAATAGTATAAAATACTATTCCAAATATCAACAAAACTTTCAACCAATCTAGTCCACGCATTAGGAAAAACAAAAATTGAACAACAAACAAAACCAATAGTTATCAAAATACAAATATAGTGTCTGTAATCTACCTTTCTAAAAAATTCCTTAACCTTTCTCATATTATTGTCCTATCGTATAGATAAAATAACCAAGCACAAATAAAATAACTATACCTAACAAAATTTTTAACAACAACTTAAATTTCTTCTTCATAAAAACCTACTTCATATCTTTTTCTATGATAGATTTAACTTTGTATAAATTTGACAAATCATTAAAACCCCAAATATCAAACAATTCACCATTATCTAAAACACATAAGATATAAACATTTTCTTCTAAATTTTTTCTAATACATAACTTAAATTTCTTCATAACTTTACCCAAATACAAACAACTACCTTACAAAAGTCCATTAAATTTATCTTTATATTTGTCCTTAATTTCTTCAAAGGTATCTAACAAAACATATCCGTCAGGGGAAATAGACTCAAAATCTACATCTTCTATACCATAATAATCAACAATACAATCTTTTATATCGTCGATTATCTCTTTTGGAAGTTTTGACAATACTTTAACTAATTTCAGATATTTTCTTCTAAACTGCAAACAGACCTTAACAAGTTCTTTATGCTCCATATTTACCAAAATTGACTTTAAAACTTTATATTTCATACTTTAACACCTTTTCTTTTATTCTTAAATTCAGGCGTATTTTGATAAAGTAAAGCATATTCATACTTTCCATGCTCTTTCATTGCTTTTTTGATAATCTTATCACTACCAGTTGCAGACGCACGAAGTAAATCTGCTTCACTTTTCATATATTTTTTCTGCAAATAATTTCTAGGCTTATTTGCCAATTTCTTATGAATTTTCTTAAAAAATGCCATATTTTACTCCAAATTTTGAAAATTTTTTGCTTAAACTATTGACTTTTATGTTTTTATTGCATATAATACTTACGTCACGGTAGTCAAAAACTACCCATTCGCCCGAAAGGTTAATTACCCTAAAGGGCTAGAGATAGGCAAAAACCTATCTCTTTTTTTATTTTAAAAATTTACCTATAAAGAAATTATGACGCTTTTTAATTCGCTTACGACCAATATCTTTAATACTAGCCAATTTAACATTTCTTATAGGGGTTTTATTTACACCACTCCAAAGAGTAAAAGTAGCGTCATTTTTAGGTATTGCATAAGTATTACCACGCTTAACTTGTTTCAATTTATTTACTTTAAAATTTCGATTATTATCTTCCAAAGATGTAATAACATTAATATCACAAGTGCCATTATTGTTTATTTTGCGAATATAAACATAATGACCGCCGTCTTTATTAATATTTAAAGCCCTATTATTGCAATAGCCTATTTTGTTTTTTATCTTCATTTTTTGTCCCTCTTTTTAAAAATTGATTTTATAAGTTTAAATGGGAAACTTAATAAATTCCATAAGCAAACAATTAAAAATTTAATAACTGGAAAAAACAATACTATAACTATAATACCTAAAATAATACTAAGTATTATCAACAATTGTTCAAGCCACGGATATATAATTACATTGTCAGGAACATCGTCACCAGACTGTTTATTATCAACAACACCTAAATTATAAACAACACCATTAGTTTCAAATTTTAACATCAAAATTGTGACATTCGAAACATCATACCAAGTCGCACCATCTGTTGTATTATCATATCCACCTTTCCTTTCAGTTTCTGCAAATCTTAACACCCATTGCATACCTTCCAAATTTTCACTCGCAGAAGAAGTCAAATCTTCAATTTCTTTAAACTCACTTACACTTATAATTCTCTTAAAAGAATAATTATGCGGAAACCAAGAATTATTTACAAGCAAATCACCTTCATCATCTGCTGTAAAACTAACTTCCCTATCGTATGGACCATCTAAAATCTCAGTAGTGCTTTCTTGGAACAAACCGTTTCCAACACGCTTGTATAATGTTTCGACATACGAAACTTTTGCTTCTATTAAATTATCAATTTCATAATTAGTCGAAAATGCAACAAAATGTGCATCTGTCCAAGTACTATTAAAAATTACAGAATTGTTATATCTTAAAAAACCAGCATATTTACCAATAACTTCAATAATATCAGTATCTTTACAAGTATAAGAAACAATACCGTTAACAGTCACAGCGGTATACAACTTAGCAACTTCATAAGGAACTTCAGTTATCTCATTATCATTTTCAGTTTCTTCGTCAATATTGCCATTCCAATTTCTAAAAATCGAAGAAATGTCATAATATCTTAAAGCGTCGTCTTTAACTACAAAGTCTTTAACTTTATATTTATAAAGCGTTCCAGAAGAATTAAGTAAACTCAACTTATAATTCTTATAATTTAAATTTTCTTCTATGCCAGTCGAAATATTTATTGATGTTGCTGTTAAGTTTCCAATTTCGCCACTAGGTTGATATGTATAAATAAACAACTCTTTATTTTCACTTTCAGCAATTTGAATAACTTGCAGAGAATAGTCTTTTTCTTTAAGGGGATAACTTTCAACATTAAAAGAACTATCACTCTGCAAATCTTCAAGAACTGTCGAATACTCTATACCATCAATTAAGATAGAAGCATAAGAGTTATAAGTTGGAACAGCAAAAATTGAAACTAAAACAGCAGATAAAATCAAAACAAAAAGAAGAAATATTTTGTTAATTTTAACTGCCATAATCTTATACACCTTTTAAACTAAAATTAAGACTTATACTATAATTTTCTGTTGCAACAACAAGTGAAAAATATGCTAGTCCACTATCAACAGCAGTAGGCGAATTAGTTATTGTTTGTCCAGCATAATAATCAGCAAGAACTTCGTTCAATTCTTTTGTTGCTTTAAATGTAAAATGATTATCATAAGTTTGTATATCAAAACTATCAGTAAAGACAGTTTCGCAACCATACTTATAACTATAAGCACCAACCATATATGTAAAAGAAGTTTCGTCATTAACATTTGGAACAACTGAAATTGTATAGTTGTTTTTGTCGGTGATTTTGTCTAAATTGCTAACTATTTCAAAATCGTATTCTTCATTAAGATTTATCTCAAAATTATCAACATTTTCAGTAATAATTTCTTCGTTGCATTTTAGATAAAAATCACCAATACCAGTCTTAAAATCGTTTGTTAAAAACCAAACAAGACCAACAAAACCAACTATCAACAAAAGAATTAAAACAAAAGTAACGCCTTGAAAGAAACTTTTATTTTTCTCTTTTGCCATATTTCACCTACCTTATTCCCAGTAAGCAACTGCCTTAAATGTAATTGTGTCAAGATTTAATTCGTATTTCATATTATCACTTGCATAAATATAAACTAAATTATCTTCAATCTGAATTTCTTCAATAGAATCACCAGAACCTAAACTTTTTAAAGATCTATATGTGTCAGTAGCAAAATCATAATAAGTTATTAAACCACTAGATTCAAACAAATAAACATTGTCTTTAATCTTATAATCAATAGATGTGCTACCACGCAAAGAAATCGATTTAAAATTAATATCACCATTTTCTAAAAATTCAATTTCCGCATATCTATAATTTGCAACAGAACTGCCAGAGTAAGCATAATATTTATCATTCAGTTTCTTAATATTTACATAATCACCAGAACCACTAGCAACTGACTCAGTATAAACTTTATCTAGTGTCAATGTTTCTTCGTTAAATTCTGCCAAACAAGCATAATTACTATTATTTGAAGAATTAGGAGAAAATAAAAGTTTACCATTTACATTGTAAACACCAATACTAGAACTAGAACTGCCCAAATAAATATCAGTTATAGTTTCATCAGAATATTTCATATAATAAGGCTTTGTAGACCAAGTCATAGAACCAGTATCTGAATTAGATGGATAATAAACTACCAAACCATTTTCAAGTCCAGTAATAGCGCAACCACTATAACTAGCACTTTTAATTTCCGTTAAAGTGGCAGTAGATAAATCTAATGAACCAAGAAAACCAGCACCTGTGCTAGTAGATGAATCACGAAAAATACCATAAAGTTTATTTTCTCTTAAAATATAATCATAATACTTACCAGCAAGAGTTCCGCCAGAAACAATTTTCACTTCCTTAGTTGTTTTATTTATTAAAATAGAATTTCCAGTATAACTACTATCGTTAATTACATCGTAACCAAGATAATAATAATCACCTAAATCAACAAGGCGTCTTGCACTATTATACTGAGCACTTGTTAATTCAAAAACTTCACTTGTATTAGTTTCAATATCAAATACAACAAAATAATAATCAGAAGGAGAACCAGAAGTATAACCAGCAACATACAATAAATTATCTTCATGACCAACAAATCTAATTGTGTTAAATGACACACCAGAATTTAACATTACATTTTCGCTTTCGCCAGTTTCAACATTGAACCTAATCAATGTATTATCACTAAACCAAAAATACTTAAAACCATTTATAACTTCATCATAAGTAGCACTTATTCTACTAGAACGAAAGAACTCAATATTTTTAGTTTCTTCATTTAAAATATATGTTCCAATATCACTAGAACTAAATAAATCAAATTTGTCACTAATTTTATAAACAGAATATGTTGCAAAATTAAATTCATCAGGTAGATTATATTCTGCAAAATCAATCTTATCAGTTACACTAGAGCCAGTATCAATAGGCGTTTTGTTATCATTTTTATTATTTCCAATAAAGAAAGCACTTAAACCGCCAGCAAGCGCAAGCACGGCAAGTGTCACTCCACCAATTGCTAAACCAGTTTTAAGTTTATTACTCTTCGTTTTATTTTGAATGCTTGAAGAACTATAAGCACTTTTTTGTTTTTTCTTTTTCATAAATCACTCCCAATTTACAGATTTTAATTTTCTATTTAGATTAGATATAACTTTCTTTTTTGAAGAAAGTTGTTTGAGTTGCTGTTTTATTTCGTCATAAGTTTCAACAGTGCAAATCCCAGAACTTACACCAGAACTATCGCAACCAGTTTCAATAAAGCAAGTATTATCAGCATTGCAAACTATTGAACATATTTTGCGAATAGGTATCAATGCCTTATTCTCACTGTCACTTAAAGTTATTTCAATAAAATTATTCATTTTGCACCACCTACAAAAATAGGCATTTCCAAGATTTCATTTACTGAATAACCTTTTTTAAGCAATTCATCAAACATTTTACGAACATCATTAAAAGATAAATTCTTCATAATACACCACCTTATCTTTTAACTTTCATAGTGTTAATAAGCATTTGTAAAAGTGCCTTATCACTATTTCGAGTAGGCTTAACACCAACAGCATACTCAACACCGTCAGAGTCAACAGTTTTTACAGTGTATGTATCATAAGTCGACTTTCTTCCCGTATTACTATCGACCATTTCTTCTTTACCGATAGTTAATTCTGCTTTATCTTGCACATCAAAGACAATATCAAGTGGCTCATATCCGCCTTTATCTTTTGGAGCAAAATCAACACGAACATCACGACCACGAACTTTACCTTTCAAAAAATATGAATAATATTCCTTTCCGTCATTTCCAGTAAATTTTTCTCTTTCAACAAACAACTTTGCTGTTTCCTTTTCTTCAATTTTTACATTTTCGTTTACATTAACATTTTCTTTCTTTTCCATTTCCTTTAATTCCTTTTAATTTTTAAATTTTTTGTTGCCTAACTTTAACTACTAGGCGAGTGCTATATTTATTTTTTAGCATATTGTTTTTTGTAATTGTTTAACGCACGATTATAAAGTTTATCACTACTAAAATCGTAATCACGAACAATTTTTGTTTTTCCATCAGGACTAATCGAAATATTGCGAGAAACAACATAACCACGCTTCGTATATTTGCGTTCATTTCTTTCAAATCCGCCTAAACCACGAAAGAAATTGCAAGTCTTATTATCAGTCGCATATTTATGTTGTTTTGGACTAACCAAAAATTTGTCACGCTTAGACATTTTCCATTTTCCGCCAACTTTTGAATATTCAGTTCGTGTTGCTTTAATAGTCTTATAATCGTCAAACTGTTTAAACTTCGCCAATCAACTTTCACCCCCTTTATATTAAATTTTTGTAAAAGTATATAAAAGTGCCTAATAAAAAAAGTCTTATACCTTACGACAATAAGTATAAGACCCTACAGGTATAATTAAAAAATTATACTCTTTTTTATTTATTTGACTTAATTTTATATTTTTGTTATACTAAATTTATAGGAGGGAAAATGACAGAGGAAGAATTTAAGAAAGAACTAGAACTTAATGACAAGCTAGTAAAAAAAGAAAAGATGTCACTTAAAGAGCAGTATAAAGATTTTGCTGAATTTATTGCACAAAGCAAAATAAAGGTTAAAAAGGAGCAGGGCGATGGAACGAAATAAACCTTATTACATTGCTGTTGACTCTGATATTATAAGAGCCTTGGCTTTCGCTGACATCTTAATAAATAGCGATCACTATGTGGATTTTAGAAAGGTAAGTGACCCTCATATTAGAAATTATAGCGGTTATTTAAAGAAAATGCTAAGATATATGCATGAAGATAAGCTTAGAATTGTTATACTCAACAGTGTCTATCAAGAGAATAAACATTCGCCGGCTTTGGTGGATTTTATTATTGAAAATTGCTATGTGCCTAGTATAACTTTTGAAAATTATAACAAAGTTGCTCAAACTGTTCAAAAACTTGCAAAGAAGTATTGCGAGCCATATTTTGACAAAAAAAGCGGAACATATTTGGAGCCTCCAATGACAGCATCATTTGATGCCAATGTTCAGGCTGTCGCACCAACAAACGACTCTTATCATATGGCAGAGGCGACATTAGCGGGCGTTTCGTTTGTTACTATCAATGGAAAGCATTTTGTGTTTAACGAAAAAGAAGAAGATAAGACACACAATTTGCGCTCTAAGGGTATTCAGCAAATCAATCTGAATGAGGGCTACTATCAAGAATGTGAGGATGGCAGAATTATAGTGCCAAAACCATTTAGGTTTAGTGTTTTTGGTCCGTTATTAAATTGTGTAGAAAACGGCTCTCTTTATCTTTCAGAAGTTTTAGAAGAAGGCGAAATGCTACCGGCAAAAACTATTAAAGAAGATATTCTTGCTGGTCGATATGATGCAAGAAGACTTTAACTGTTGAATTTATCATAATTTAAAAAATCATTTTTTGTGCTGGCGATAAAGATCTTGTCTTCACCGTATTTTGTTTTAATTTCTTCCACGCATTCAGTGAGTTTAATCTTTTCGTCGTCAAACATGGAAAGTTGCCTATATTCTTCCACTTTGTTTAGTGATGATACGCGCACACGAATGGCGCGTATCTTTTTATCGTAATTCCAAAAACTGTCAACTAGCTCCATGGCACTTTCAAATATTTTTTCATAGTTTTTAATCGGCGAGATTGTCTTTGCGTGCCTAAATTTTTCAAATTCATTCGTTTTAATGGTGACCGCAATCGTGCGAGCCTCAAACTTTCCGCGTGTCATACGCATGGCGATTTTTTCGCACAAGAGAGCAATAGTCTTTTCCACCTCTTCCCGCCTTTCTATGTCGCGTAAAGTTGTTGTGCCGTTGCCTATACTTTTAGGTGGAGCAAGGTTATAATAGCAGGCGACAGGTTCCACGAGTTCTCCCTTTAATTTTGCTTGAAGTTCTAAGCCTGTTTTGCCCATTATCGCTTTTATTATGCTTTCGTCTAAATTCACAAAATCGCCGATTGTGAGAATATTCATATTTTCAAACTTCTTTTCTAGTTTGCCACCGATGCCAACAATGGAGTTTAGTGGTAATTTACAGGTTATTTCTTTAAATTTTACTTTTGGAATGACGGTTGTGGCGTCAGGCTTTTTCATATCGGAGGCGAGTTTTGCAAAGATTTTTGAAAATGATACTCCAACCGAAACCGTGAAGCCAAACTCCTTTTTAACGCGCGTTCTTATTTCGTTTGCTATCTCTTCTCCTGTCATTTTTAAGTATTTTAGGGAGTTTGTAACATCCAGCCAACATTCATCAAGCCCTAATGGCTCAACAAAGTCGGTGTAGTCTAAATATATATCATGAAGCTCTTTGGAGATTTTTTCGTAAAGGTTGTAGTGTGGAGGTAGGCAGATAAGGAGTGGGCATTTTTGCTTTGCCTGCCAAATGACTTCGCCCGTTTTTACGCCGAACTTTTTTGCAACATCATTTTTTGCAAGTATCACGCCATTTCGTTTTTCTGGATTGCCTGTGACAGCCACGGGTTTATCTTTAAGCTCTTCTCTTGTCACACATTCGACAGAAGCAAAAAAATTGTTGACATCCGAGTGCAATATTACTTTCATTTTTCTCCTTTTTTTGTTACAATATATGTTGTTTAAAAGACGGAAAAATATGACAAAATGTTTAGTTTGTGATTTCAAAAAAAGAAGTGTAAGAAATTTAAAAAATGTGTTATAGACTAAAATTGGCAAACAAACCAAACAGCAAAAAAGGAGAAAAACATGATATTCAAAAATTGTAACCTTTTAGATTTAAAATTAGGCAAAACAAATTTAGTTGATATTCAAGTAGAGGGCGATAAGATTGAGAAAATTGGAAAAATAAAAGGTGATGGCGTAGATTTAGAAGGTAAAATCGTGATGCCTGGTTTTGCAAATTGTTACCATAACTATGAGCGTGCGAGCATCAATTCTTACGGAAAAATGATTGACGAAAAAGACTTAAAGTCAAAAAATATTTGCTCTGGCGTTTGTTTTGATTATTATGACACTAAAAATATCACTTTTCTTGAAGATATTGACAAATTGTCGGAAAAGATGTTTGAAAATGTTTGCTTTAACTTAAAAGATAAAGTTTTTATCAAATTTGGACAAAACTTAAACGAAATGGGCAATATAAATGCTATTTATAAGCAGTTGCCAAGCGAAGTTTTGGAGGATTTTGGTATTTTAGACAAAAACGCAGTGATTGTCGGTGGAAATTGCTTTGAAAAAGATGAGTTAGAACTACTTGGTGCATATAACACAAGCTTTGTTCTTCTTCCAAACGATGACGCAAGAAGTGGAAGAAGGTTTTTAAATATCAACATTTTAAACAGGCTAAATATTTCATACGGATTAGGTAGTGGTGAGTATGCCGAAGTTGACTTTTTTGCATTTATGCGAGAGCTACTCTCATTTAACTCCTTCGTTATGGAAAATTCCTCTCTTATGAGCGAGCAAGAGGCTCTTCTTCATGCAACGCTAATTGGAGCAAAAATATTAGGCTTTGACGGCGAGATTAAAAAAGGAAACTACGCAAACTTTATTGCTTTAAGCGGAAAGACAAATTATGACGATATCTTCAAAAGCATAGTTTACGGCATGAGCAAGCAAAATGTGTATATGACGGTAAAAAATGGAAAAATTCTTCAACAAAATGGCGTTTTTGCTATGGAAAATTAGAAGATTATGTTAAAATATTTGTAGAGCATACCGACAAAGTAAATTTTCCTTAAATTACCAAACAATTTGAAAGTTTGTTTGTAAATTTATAGTGTTAAAGAAAAATTGCTACAAAAGAATCTTGGTGTGTAAAAAGGAGTAACAAATGGAAATTAAAGAACAACTAGCCAGCGAGTTTGGGCTTAGAAACGATTATGTAGAGAACATAATTAACCTCATCGATGAGGGGAATACGATACCTTTCATTGCAAGATATAGAAAGGAAATGCATGGCTCGTGCGACGACCAGGTGCTACGCGATTTTGCTGATAGGCTTAAATATTTAAGAAATCTAAATGATGAAAAAGAAAAGGTGCAAAAAGTTATCACCGAGCAAGGCAAGTGGACGGACGAGATAGCTAAGGCGCTTGAAAACGCCATGACACTCACTGAGGTCGAAGATATTTATAGACCATACAAGCCAAAGCGTAAAACAAGAGCATCGGTAGCTATTGCAAAGGGCTTAGAACCTCTTGCCGACATCTTACAAGCTCAAAGCAAGAGTTTTGTCTTTTTAGAAGAGGCAGAAAAGTATATCAAAGAAGAGGTGCCAACAGTTGAAGAGGCTGTGCAAGGAGCAAAGGATATTGTTGCTGAGCGAATTTCAGATAGTGCGGAATTAAGAAAGGAACTTCGTGAGATTTTGGCTGAGAAGGCGTTTATAAACTGCACGCTTTTAGAGAATGAAAACAACTTGACCTATGAAACTTATGCTGGCTTTAAGCAAGAAGTTAAAAATCTTCCAAGCCATAGAATACTCGCTATCAATCGTGGCGAAAAAGAAAAGTGCTTGAAAGTAGAGATTACGATTGATGAAAAACTTATGTTTGATGTCATAAATCACCACTTTAAGAAAAATAATCCTGACACAGACACATATATGGAAGAGGTCATTCGCGATAGCTATGACAGACTTTTGTTCCCATCGCTTGAAAGAGAACTTCGCTCAAATCTAACGGACAGAGCGGACGAACAGGCTATCAAGATGTTTGAAGTGAATTTAAAGCCTCTTCTTCTTGAAGCGCCACTTAAAAACAACATCATTTTAGGGCTTGACCCTGCGTATCGAACGGGCTGTAAAATTGCCGTAATAGATAAAAACGGCGCGGTGCTTGACACCACCGTTATCTATCCAACTCCACCACAATCAAAGACGGAAGAGAGCATTGAAAAACTTAAAAAATTGATTGAAAAGTATAATGTCAACATAATCTCAATCGGCAACGGAACAGCATCAAAAGAGGCAGAGATTTTTGTTGCAGAACTCATTAAACATGTGGATAGACCTGTAAGCTACGCGGTAGTTTCTGAGGCGGGCGCGTCTGTTTATTCGGCGTCCAAACTTGGAGCGGAGGAATTTCCAGACTATGATGTTTCGCTTCGTAGTGCAGTTTCGATTGCACGCAGACTACAAGACCCACTTGCAGAACTCATTAAAATTGATGTGAAGTCGATAGGCGTAGGGCAGTATCAACACGATATGCCACAAAATAGGCTGACCGAAGTTTTAACAGGTGTTGTAGAGGACTGCGTAAATAGCGTTGGTGTCGACTTAAACACCGCTTCGCCTAGCCTTCTTTCCTATGTTTCAGGGCTCAACATGTCGATTGCTAAAAATATCGTAACTTATCGAACAAAAATTAAAGGCTTTAAAAATAGAGAGGAGCTTTTGTCCGTTCCTAAACTTGGACCAAAGGCGTATGAGCAGTGCGCAGGCTTCTTACGTGTTGTAGGTGGCGAAAATATCTTAGATAACACCGCTGTGCATCCCGAGAGCTATGATGCCACACGAAAACTTTTAAAACTCTTCAATATGAGTGAAGAGGATGTTAAAAATAATAACCTTGTGCTACTTCCAAAACTTATCGAAGAGAAAGGCGAGGAAAAGGTGGCAAAGGAGTGCGGAGTGGGTGTTCCAACCTTAAAAGATATCACAAGCGAACTCCAAAAGCCGGGCAGAGATATTCGTGAAAGCATGCCGAAGCCGGTTTTAAGAAGTGATGTCATACACATGGAGGACTTGCAGGCAGGTATGATTTTTGACGGCGTGGTTAGAAATGTTGTCGACTTTGGTGCGTTTGTTGATATCGGCGTGCATCAAGACGGACTTGTGCATATCTCACAACTTTCTGACGGCTATGTAAAACACCCTTCCGAGGTTGTTAAGGTCGGCGACAAAGTGAAGGTCAAAGTTTTAAGTGTTGACTTAAACAAAAAGAGAATTTCTCTCACCATGAAAGGCGTGGAAGAAGAGGAAAAATAATGGAAAGATGTCCTAAGTGCGGAACAACTGCTGAGGAAATTTTATCGACAGGCTTTGTTGGGTGTGAAAAGTGCTATGAACTTCCAAGCATAAAAAGTGCTGTCGAAAAGATGTTTAACGGCAAAAAGCATCAGGCTAAAAAAGATTAGTTGAAAGGAGAAAAATGTGTTAGGAGCAATTATCGGCGATATTGTTGGTTCAAAATATGAATTTAACAACATAAAGACTAAAGATTTCGTCTTTTTTCAACCTGATATGTTTTTCACTGATGACACTGTGATGACGGTGGCAATCTATGACGCCTTATCTTCTTGCAAAGGTGACTATTCAAAGTTAAGCGATTTAGCAATAGAAAAGATGCAAGAATATGGCAAAAAAAGATATCCAATGAGTGACAAAATAGGCTATGGTTCCATGTTTAATGGTTGGCTTACATTTAAAATTCCTGCTCCTTACAATAGTTTTGGCAATGGAAGTGCCATGCGCGTTAGTTCTGTTGCTTACTTTGCAAAATCGCTAGAAGAAGTTAAAAAATTGTCTTATGCAGTCACTTCCGTGACTCACAATCATGAAGAGGGTATAAAAGGTGCAGAGGCAACCGCAGTCGCCACATTCATGGCACTTAATGGTGCAAGCAAGAAAGAGATTAAAGACAAGATAGAAAACGAGTATTATTCGCTAGATTTTGACTATGATACTCTAAAAAAAGACTATTCTTTCAAAGAAACTTGCCAAAAAACGGTACCACAGGCGTTATATTGTTTCTTAATTTCAAATTCATATGAAGATACTATCAGAACGGGAATTTCCATAGGTGGCGATAGCGACACTCTTTGTGCTATTGCTGGCGGTGTCGCTGAGGCTTTTTATGGAATACCAAAGGAGATGAAAAGCACGGCAAAGCTCTATCTTGACAAATTTTTAAATAAAAAAGTAAATGAGTTTGAAAAAAAATTTGTTTCAAATGGCAAATATAGGGGAATTGATGGACGAGTTTAAAGATGTGGCTATTTCATCGAGAATACGGCTGGCACGCAATGTCAGTGGCTTTAATTTTTTCACGAAATTGACAAGCGAAATAGACGCGGAATTTATCTTAAACACCATGGAAAAGATTTTAAACGATTTTGGCAATTTTGACTTTATTCGACTTAAAAATCTTTCGTTAAATGAATGTAATTCTCTTCTTGAAAGACATATTATAAGCCGTGAACTTATCGAAAATAAGGACATTTCAGCGGTGGCGATTAGTGCTGACGAACATTTAATCGTCATGATGAATGAAGAGGACCATTTGAGGCTACAATGTATATATGACGGCTTCAATCTCAACAAACCATACCGCATTATTAAGGAACTTGACGAAAGAATACTATCTGAAATTGACATTGCCTATAATGACAATTTAGGCTTCATAACCGCAAGTCCGTCCAATCTTGGCACAGGCATGCGTGCTTCTGTCATGCTCTTTTTGCCAGCACTTGAAAGGCGAGGAGAACTTGAAATCATGAAAAAAGAGGTGCTTTCCTCTGGTTGCACGATACGCGGACTTTATGGCGAGGGTAGTAAAAATTATGGTGGTTTCTATCAAATCTCCAATCAAAATTCGCTGGGACTAACTGAGGAGGAGATTATTGACAATGTCACTGAAAAAATTTTTGATGTCTATGAAATGGAAATGTCAGCGCGCGAGGACATATTATCAAGCGACCACTTGAAATTGAAAGATGAGATATATAGAGCTTATGGCATTTTGAAAGAATGCGCTTGTCTTGGCGAAGAGGAGATGATAAAACTTCTTTCGCTTGTTAAATTTGGCGGAGTTTTAGGCTTTTTAAATATCAAAGAAAAGGAGTTTGAAAGGCTATTCACGGAAGGTGCGTCAGCAAATTTACGAGAACTTACAAATTTTTTTGAAATAAAAAAGGAAGATGTGGTAAGGGCGGAGTATATAAGTAAGAAGATTAGACGATTAGTCACAAAAGGAGGTTGATTATGGGATATAATAATGTTCAATTTTCGGATAATATTGAAAAAGTCATCAAAAATGCCAGCAAAATAGCCTTACGCTTTGGCAGTCAACTTGTCGGAACGGAGCATATACTCTATGGCATTGTTTGTGTGCCTGATTGTTTGGCATCAAAACTGCTTCGAGATAACGGCGTGACAGAAAACGCGCTTTTCGACCTTTTTGAGCAATCTTTTACAGGCATATCTATCTTTGGCAATGTCGAACTTACACCGCGAACAAAGGAACTATTTAAGCAGGCGCAACAACTTGCTATGCAGTTTAACCATTCTTTTATCGGCACAGAGCATCTACTTCTTGCTATACTTCAAAACAAAAGTTGTTACGCAACAAAAATTTTAATGAGCGTGTTTAATGTGGATGTCGATATGCTTCGCGACCAACTATTATCAAATATGGAGATTAACAACCCCCAACAGCAAGAAGGAAGAGAAAATAACAGGCAGGTGGGAAGCGAACTTCCTGAAAAACTACTTGAAATGGGAAGTGATATCACTTTAAAAGCTAAACAACACAAACTTGACCCCGTGATTGGCAGAGAAGAGGAAATTCAAAGAGTTGTGGAAATCCTTTGCCGAAAGACCAAGAATAACCCTGTTTTAATAGGCGAAGCTGGCGTTGGTAAAACTGCGGTTGTTGAGGGCTTGGCACAGGCGATAGTCAGCGGTGATGTGCCTGAGGAAATCAAGAACAAGACGATTTTTGCGCTTGAAATCGGTGGGCTTATGGCTGGCACAAAATATCGCGGACAGATGGAAGAAAAGTTAAAAGATACCATCGAAACAATCATTCAAAACGGCAACATCATTGTCTTTATTGATGAAATTCACACGCTTGCTCAGGCGGGCAGTGAAAAGGGTGAAACTAGCCCTGCTGACATGCTAAAACCATACCTTGCGCGTGGTGAACTTCAAACAATCGGCGCGACTACCACCGATGAATATCGAAAATTTATCGAAAAAGATAAGGCGTTAGAGCGTAGATTTCAACCTGTCATGGTAAATCCGCCAAGCGTGGAGCAGACTATTGAAATTTTAAAGGGCTTGAAAGATACCTATGAGGCCTTTCATAAAATTATCATCACCAACGAGGCGATTGAGGCGGCAGCAACGCTTTCAGATAGGTATATCATGGATAGAAGTTTGCCAGATAAAGCCATCGACCTTATTGATGAGGCTTGCTCACGCGCTAAGGTCAATTTTACTTTGAAGCCACAAAAAGTTCGTGAACTTGAAGAAAAAATAAGGAGTTTGTCTGCTAACCGTGACGAGGCGTCACTTCAAAGAAATTATGAAAAGGCAGCCAAGCTTCAATCTGAGATTGTTAAACTTGAAGACGAACTTAAAGAAATCGACAAAAAGAGTATCAAGAAAAAGGCAACAAGTCAGATAGGTGCGAATGAGATAGCGGAAGTTGTTTCTAAGTGGACGGGTATTCCTGTCACAAAAATCACAGAGGGTGAAAAAGAAAAACTCATCCACCTTGAAGAGATATTGCATAAGCGTGTCGTAGGACAGAACGAGGCTGTGGATGCGGTTTCTAAGGCTATTCGCAGAGCGCGTGTCGGACTTCAAGACTCTAAAAGACCTATCGGCTCTTTCCTATTTATGGGACCTACCGGTGTTGGCAAGACGGAGCTTTCAAAGGCTATTGCAGAAGCCATGTTTGACAACGAAAACAACATCATAAGAATTGATATGAGTGAGTATATGGAGGGACATACTGTTTCCAAACTCATCGGTTCGCCTCCTGGCTATGTCGGCTTTGACGAGGGCGGACAACTCACTGAGCAAGTTAGACGCAAGCCTTACAGCGTTGTTTTGTTTGACGAGATTGAAAAGGCGCATCCTGATGTTTTAAATGCTCTTCTTCAAATCTTAGATGACGGTCGTCTTACCGACAGTAAAGGCCGCACGGTAAGCTTTAAAAACACAATAATTATCATGACAAGCAACATCGGCGCGAATGAAATTAAACAGCACAAAAAACTCGGCTTTGGAAGCGAAGACGAGAAGAAAAGCGAGAAAGAGATATATATGGACGCTCTTAAAAAACGCTTTAAGCCTGAACTTATCAATAGAATTGATGTTATTTGTATTTTCGAGCCACTTTCAAAAGAGGATTTGGAGAAAATTACCAATATTATGCTTGCAAACATCAATAAGCGCTTGGAAGCAAAAGGACTTAGCTTAGTCGTTCCAAATGATGTAGTTGACTACATTGTGGCAAAAGGCTCTAACCTTGAATATGGAGCAAGACCTCTCAGAAGATTTATTGAGCAGGAGATTGAGGACAGAATTGCCGAAAAACTACTTCTTGGCGAGCTTAAAGAAAAGGGCAAAATTAAAGCAGTTCTTCAAGAAGGTCATTTGGACTTTGAAGCGATTTAAACATAAAAAGCGTATCTTTAAAAGATATGCTTTTTTGCTAAATCACAAAAAGATGTTTTAAAATATATAAAAATATTTGGAAAAAACAATTTAATTTGCTATAATACTTATACAAAAAGGAGAAAAAAACTATGAAAATAAAATTTGTAGAAAAAAACTATAAGATTGCTGACAGATTTAAGACTGTTATGACCGCAAAGCTTGAAAAACTTGATAGATATTTTGGTGCAAGTGCAAGCGCAACTGTGAACTGTATCAAGCAAAACAAGGTGGAAAAACTAGAAATCACCATCAAAAACAAAGGTCTTTTGTTCCGCTCTGAGGTTGCTAGTGACAATATGTATGACAATATTGATCTAGCGTTACCAAAACTTGAAAGGCAGATTGTTCGTCATCGCGAAAAGAAGATTGATTCAAAAAAGAATGATAAAAAGGTTAAAGATGCAGTTGAGAATTTTGAGTTTATTGAAGATATGCCAGAGCTTAATCTTCCAGAAGTTTCAAAGCTTAAAAAATTTGAACTTGCTCCAACTATGCTAGAAGAGGCTAAGGACGCTATCGAGAGATTAGGGCACAGTTTCTATATCTTCCTCAATGCTGAAACAGGCAAGGTAAATGTTCTTTATCGCCGTAATGATGGCAAGTATGGACTTATTGAAGTGACATTTTAAATTAGTATAAAAATAAGAATTGTAGGTTTAAGCCTACAATTTTTTATATATAATTATGTCAAAATTTAGTCATTTTAATGTCAAATTTGTGTTTTTGGTAAAAATATTTAAAATAATTTGCTATAATGCTCGAAAAGATAGTATAATGTCCATGTTGAAAAATTGTCGAAATTTGTTAGAGGACGATGATGAAAGAAGCATGGAAAAAGAGTTGGAAATATCTTTTAATTTTGCCGATAGTTATTGTTGCGGTGGTGGTGCTTATAGTGACCTTACCAAAGGAGGAAAATAATCCACTCATGGTCACGGCGAGAGATATAGTTTTAACGGTAGGCGGAAGTAAAGAAATTGATTATGATGTAAACATAAAACAAGCCATAGTTTCCTTTGATGTAAGTGATGAAACAAGGGCGAATGTTGATGAAAGTGAAAAGAAGATAGTGGGCTTGTCAGAGGGCAAAACCGCATTAACTGTGACGGCAAAGTATGGCAATGAAACAAGTGTGGTTACGGTTGATGTCACTGTTTTAGACAAAAATTCAATCATACCAGAAAATCCAGATTCACCAGATGAAATAGAGGAAGAGATAGAAGAGTCTGACGACATCAAAGTGCTATTTGATAATGTTGAAGTTGATGAGTTAGTGTTAAATATAGGCGAAAATTATAATTTTACGCTTAACAGCGACGAACCTTTTTACTCTTTTAGTCATAATTATGACGAGGTGAAGATTACCAAAATAGCAACAAATACCTATAATATCGTGGTGGGCGAAAGTGGGCATTATTCTATTATCATCCGAACACCATCATACAAAAAGACACTTGTTATCATTGTAAAATGACTTCTATCTAAGCAAATTAATTAAAACCGCCGTTTTTTATTTTAACTTTTATTCTTCACTCTTCATTTATATAAATTTTTCACAGTTCTTCACTGAAAGCGACGAGTATTCATTCACTTTTCGCTTTCACTTTTTATATCATCCACAACTTTTATTTTTTCTTTTTTATTTCCGTCAGGTTCTGTCATCCTGAGCAGGAACGCTTGCGCCGTTCCGTCGTCGAAGGATCTAAAAAACACGAGCAAAATATGAGAAAGCGACCAACACTATCTCGGGTGTATGTAGAAAAGGTCAAAAAAAGTTTAAAAAAGATAATTTTTTTTGTTAAAAGTGTTGACAAAGGTAAAGCCAATAGTGTAGAATATGAATGTCGCTAAATTAGAGGCGACCAGATCTTTGATAATTAAATAGTTGAATTAAATAACTTTTACGCAAGGTAAAAAGT
>ERZ1643251.360-NODE-360-length-70167-cov-29.107542_pt1 | contig 70167 bp, 77 predicted proteins | sample MGYA00579261_ERZ1643251 | MGnify/ENA primary metagenome ERZ1643251 (study PRJEB29033, sample SAMEA4952267) | chicken gut metagenome | biome: Broiler Chicken; feature: Gastrointestinal Tract; material: Caecum | place: Ireland | collected 2018 | study: Broiler...
GATTCTGATCCAAATTTTAAAGATAGGGTTCGTAAGTATATTTAATCTTTATTTGAAATTGTAATTATATAATAAATAGCAAAAAAAGATATAAGTTCTTTGACAATTATTTTATATAGAAATAATAGACAACTTACACACTTTTATTTGACAAACCCTAAATTCTTTATTGATTGGTATGAATTTGAAGCATATTCTTTAATTAATTTAGTTTTTTAAGTTCATTTGTACATTTTTGAGTATATTAGATTAAAAACTATAATGATTCCCTAAAAAGAATCTTTTAACAGACATTTGATAAATACCAGTTGATTTCACAATAACAGTAGTACCATTAAGAAACTTAACTTTTTAATTCTTTTATCTAACGTTTTAAGATCATTTAAGGGGTATGATTTATTTCATATGAACTAATTAGAAGTCCTCCACAAGAATTAATTAAAGAAACTATACTTTTACCTTTAGCAGCATCTATTGTAAGTACATATTGTTTTTTCATATAGAACTCCTTCCCTGACGATTGAACTCTTTTAACTGTTTACTTTTCATTACGTTTGTGATATAAATAGTTAAATATTTAAAAATTCACATTCTCAAATTAGAATAATAAAAAGAAATTGCTAGAGTGTCACAACTATGGATATTTATACATCCGTTATAATTTGTTTAAGCTTAATCTTTGCATTACACATTTTATAAAATATGTAATGCTTATTCTATCATATAAATTTTTGATTACATTTTAAATTATATGTGTTATAATAATGTTGAAAGGAGAAATTATTTATGGAAAATAATAAAGATAACAACAAACATTTATATATAAGTAGGGATGGGCATTCATATAAAACATTAGAAGATTACTTAAAAGCAGAAGAGAAATATGAAAGGCAAAGATTACATTCCTTTAAAAACCCAGTAGATTCATTACCACATAATGATGGTTTTCCTAGAGATGTTTTAAATTCTTCGAAAAAGAAGAGATAGAACTTGCACAGAGCAAAAAGAAATTTTATAGCTAATTGCACTGTTGTTTTAACTGTCTTTTGATAAAATAGTAGCATACTACGGTTATTGACAGAGTTAATAATGGTGTACAAAGGGGTATGATACTTTTGAATAGATCGAAAACATAATGTTTAAATTTTGTTTTAAAGTAAAGGAAGTCGTTCATAAATGAGATTTATTGAAGCAATTAAAGAGCCTTTGATAATATCTTGTTAAAATCTTATAATATATTAAGTGTAATTACATGATTGGAGAAGATTTTAAATAATATGAAAGAGAGAGTAATACATGACCAGAATTTTAAAATAGATAAAACTTTTTATTTCCAAGCTATGCAATGGTTAAAATGGTTATCATATGAGTCTACTGCCGAGATGGAGCGAAAAAAAGATCTTTATGTTAAACCTGTTAATCGGCTAACATCTGACGATCTTAAAACAAAATGTTGGTATAAAAAGTGTGATTATATAACGTGCCTTTTAGAAAAATATATTTACGGTAATTGTTCACGTGAAGAGCTTGAAATGATAACTTCTTATATGAAAAAACCAATTTTTGATTTGATGCTTGAAAAACTTAGTTTAGACGAGTTAAATGAAGCTTTTTTTATGGTAAAGCAGTTACAAGAGACTTTGGCGGATCAGTTGAAAGATAAGATACAAGAGTGGCAAGCAAACTATACTGATATATCTATGATAGAGGCATTTGTTTTTCACATGCTAACGCATTCTACTAATATTAAAAGAAAAATAAGAAGGAAGGAGCAAAGATAAATGTATATTGATAAGAAAACGGAAAAGAAGATTCCAATTTCTAAAGATCAGTTAAATGGTTATTATGTTGTTACTGATTTTGATCGTACCATTACTAATGGCGCTAGTAAGACTTCTTGGTCAATACTTTCAGAAAGTGATTTAGTTCCTAAAAGTTATGCACAAGAAAGGCAAGAATTATATGATTATTATCGTCCAATTGAAATTGATGAAAGCCTTGATTTTACAATGCGTTCAGCTCTAGTAAGCGAATGGTATCGAAAACATATAGATTTATTTGTGAAGTATAAACTTAGTGAGGAAGTCTTTATAAAAGCTGGCTCTGATTTGAGAGTTATGCAGTTTAGAGATGGTGCTAAAGATTTTCTTGCCTTTTTACACGACAATAATATTCCTCTTATTATTATTAGTGCAGGCATTGGTAATTTTATCGAGTGTTTTTTACAAAAAAATAATTGTTATTATGATAATATTTATATTTGTAGTAATAGAATTATTTTTAAAGATGGAGTGGCAGTCGGAGTAGATACTAATATAACACATAGTTTAAATAAAAACGAGGTTGCATTACCAGAAGAAATAAAAAAGAAATTAGTGGCAAAGAAACATGTTATTTTGCTTGGTGACCAAGAAAGTGATTTAAGAATGGTTGATTCAAAAGATCATAAGTCTGTTATTAATATTGGTTTCTTTTCGACACGAACAGAAACACCATATGATGAATATATCAAATATTTTGATATTGTTTGTAATGAAGAAGATAATTATAAAGTTTTAATGAAAAAGTTATTTCGTTAGTTAATTAAATAACTTAATCCTTCTAAATATTTTAGGAATTTTATTTATTGTTATTTTATAGAATATGATTTAGTTTAAGGTTAAGAAAAAATAATGTTTTTATTTAAAATTGTTTGAAAACAAGTGACAATAGTAAAAAAATGTAGTACAATTATTTTAGGTGATAGATATGCATTCCTATGTTGTAGAATATTTAAATGAAAATGAATTTCATAAAAAAGAAAGGTCACTTAAAAAATATAATATGTTAGCATATAAAAAGTTAATATTTAGCTGTGTACCGGAACTTAGAAATGGTAATTTTCAGGGTGTGATTGCTTCCAAAAATAGTAAAGATGGAATAACAAAGTATGAATTTAAGTTACCAACAGATCATCTTTTTTCAAAGGTACATGGCGATATTGTTCTTCACTATACGGTTTATGAAAATCAAAAATTAGTAATGTTAGATACTATTACTCCAGAAGAGATATTGAGTGAAGGGCATCAAAAAGAGCTTACTACGTATAAGGGTGTTATGGTTTCAAAGAATCATGCTGAAAGGGATATGTTTAAAATAAATTTACTCAACAGTATGAATAAGAATGGGTTTTTAAATAATAAAGTTTTGATCATAATTGGTGTGTTATTGATGGTGATAATCTTTTTGATAATTTTTTTAGTGAAATAAGGATCATAAAAAAGCATTCGATAAAATGCTTTTTTTATATTTCTCTCATATTTTCTGCGTTTTTGTATGGATCTTTTGGATCAATATGGTCGGTAAATAGTATACCTTCTAAATGATCTAATTCGTGTTGAAAAGCAATGGCAAGGTCTTCTCTTGCACGGTATTTAATTAGTTTGCCGTCTAAATTATAGGCCTCAATAGTAATTCTAGCATGTCTTGGGACAATTCCTTCAACCTCTCTATTAACGCTTAAGCATCCTTCTCCTTCACCGGCATATATTAATTCTTCAGAGTATGAGATGACTTTGGGATTGATTAGAATATAGTCTTCAAATTTACCTTTACTTTTTTCATAGCAGACAACAAAGAATCTTTTATTGATACCTAATTGTGGAGCGGCTAGTCCCATGCCGGGTCTTAAATTGTACTTTTTTGATAGGCTTTCAATTTGGGAATATCTTAAGTGTTTTAGCATTTCTGGTATAATTGCTTTATATTCGTCACATAAAGGAAACTCAACTTCTTTGTTTTGAGCTCTAACTCTAGGATCTTTTTCATCTAGTATATCTTTAGTTTTGAGCATAATACCATCCCTTTCTTTATGCAATATATTTTACCATAAAAAAGAAAAAAAGGGAATAGTTTTCCCTTTACTTTCGTTATGCAACTACTCTTGTACCAATTATAATTACTAATAAAATAAATAGTACTAAGATGATAGCGGCATTATAGCCATAACCGCCGCCATAGCCATATCCTCCGTAAGCTGGGTAACCATAGTTATTTCCACCACAACCACAGCTATTACCATATCCTCCAGAGTATCCACCGTAATAATACATATATATATACCTCCTTTACGATATCTAATATAGTGTATGGAAAACTTTTCTTTTTGACATTAATATTAGTCTAAATTGTCTATTTGTTTAAACTATATCATTGTAAGTTAAGAAGGTTAAATCAATATTTTACATAAAAAGTGAAAAGTTTTATCATAATAATATTGGTGATAATTGTGGAAACAAAAAGTATTTGGAAGGTAAATACCCAAGAAAAAGTGCTACCTAAATTAAATCAAGATATAAGTTGTGACATTTTAATAGTAGGGGGAGGAATTGCAGGTTTGTCTTGTGCCTATTATTTAAAGGATACTAATAGGAAGATTGTTTTAATAGATAAAAATACGTGTGGTAGTGGAGCTACTGGTTATAATACCGGAAAGTTAACTTGGATGCAAGATCTAATATATCATAAAATTGAAAAAAATTATGATACAAAGACGGCCCTCCTATATTTAGAAAGTCAGAAAGAAGCTATCAAATTAATAAATGACATTGTAAAAGACAATCATATTGATTGTAATTTGACGAAGACAAAAGCTTATGTGTTTACTGATCAGGAAAAAAATTACGAAAAATTCAATAAAGAAATAAAATTTTATCAAGAAAATAATATTAAATATAAGATTAATAATCAACTTCCTATAACATATCCTAGCAAATTGGTTATTGAAACAGATGATAATAGTTTTGTTTTTAATCCCTATAAGTATTTAATAGAACTTAAAGAAAAAGTAAAAAATAACATCAAAATTTATGAGAAAACGAGATGTGTTTCGATTGATACAAAAGATGGTTATTATCTTGCGCGGACGCTTGATAATTATGTAATTAAAAGTAAAATAATTATAGTAACTACACATTATCCAATATTCATCGTTCCTTATTTTATACCTTTTAAGACAGAAGTTAAGAAGTTTTTTCTTGTAGCTGGCGAGGTCAAAAGTAAGAAAGATGTGCAAATTTTATCTAATGGAAACCCTTCGATTTCGATGCGTTATTATAGTGATAAAGAAAATAATTATTTTATTTATGGGAGAAATAGTCATAGTACAACTAAAAAGTTAGATATAAGAGATGATTATCGTACAATTACCGAAGAATATAAAACATTTTTTAAGAAAGAGGCAAACTTCTTTTTTCATACACATGATTTGATGACTTATGACGATATGCCTTTAATTGGGGAAGTAAAGCCTAATTTATATATTGCGACAGGATTTAATAAATGGGGAAATACTAATGGTACAATTAGTGGGAAAATAATTAGTGATCTAATTATCAAAAAAGAAAATAAATATTGTGAAATTTTTTCTCCCAAACGTGGTCTTTCTCTAGATAAAATAAAAAATATTCCTTTATTTAATTTTAATATTGGGATAAGGTATATAAGAAATAAACTAAATTCTAAAATGAAATATTATGATAATAAAGTAATTATTAAAAATATTAAGGGTCAAAGATGTGGTATTTATATCGATGAAAAGAACAAATCACATATTGTATCAAATATATGCCCACATATGAAATGCAATCTCGTATTTAATTATATTGACAAAACATGGGACTGCCCTTGTCATTCTTCGCGATTTGATATTGACGGGAATGTTATTTATGGTCCTTCAGTATACGATATTAAAATACAAGATTGATTAGTTATTAAAAATAGATATTTAATATTTGAACTGAACACTATAGCAAATATAAAGATGTTATATTTTATATTTCAGAGCATAGTTTTTACTAGGTGATATATAATGAAGAAATTATTAGTATTTATTCTTTTTCTTATTTTTATTCCTTTAGTTAAGGGTGAAGAAATGGAAGATTTAGCTCCAAATGCAAAATCGGCAATTATGATTGAGGCTACAACCGGAGAAATATTATTTCAAAAAAATGCTAATGAAAGGCTTGCTCCCGCTTCTATGACAAAGATGATGAGTATGCTTTTAATTATGGAGGAGATAGAAAAAGGTAATTTAAAATGGGATGAGGAAATAACTGCTTCAGAGAAAGCTTCGTCGATGGGAGGAAGTCAAATTTTTTTAAAGGCTGGAGAAAAGATGACGGTTACAGAGATGCTCAAGGGAATATCGATTGCTTCAGGTAATGACGCAACAGTGGCGATGGCAGAAAGAATAGCGGGTTCGGAAGAAAATTTTGTAAAAAAAATGAATACGCGAGCAAAAGAATTGGGATTAAAAAATACAAATTTTGTCAATTCGACTGGTCTTACAGCGGATAATCATTATTCTAGTGCTTATGATATGAGTTTAATTGCTAAAGAATTAGTAAAACATGAGAAGATTCTTGAATTTACAGGTACATATGAAGATTATTTAAGAAAAGACACAGAAAATCCATTTTGGCTTGTCAACACTAATAGACTAGTTAGATTCTATCAAGGAGTAGACGGTTTAAAGACTGGCTTTACTGATGAAGCAGGTTACTGTTTGACAGCCACAGCTAAAAAAGAAAATATGCGTTTAATTACTGTTGTTATGAATGAACCTAATACAGCTAGTAGAAGTAGTGATACAAGTAAAATGTTAGATTATGGATATAATGTATATATGGTAAAGAATATTATTGATGAAAATACAGTCATTGATAAGGTAGAAGTAGAATTAGGAAAGGAACTGAAAATTGATATTGTTCCTAAAGAAACGATAACTATTTTAAGTAAAAAATCTGATGAGAATCGCAATATTACATATGAAGCGAAGTTAAATAAGTTAGTAGCTCCTATCAAAAAGGGCACCAAAGTGGGAACTATTAATATTATTGAAAATGGAGAAATAATCTCGGTAGTAGATGCGACAGTAGCAAAAGATATTAAAAAAGCTAATTTTCTTACCATTCTCTTGCGTAATATTAAAGATGTTATGATTGGAGATCTAAAATTTTAGATCTTTTTTTGATTTGGTATTGTTTGAGTTAAAAAATAAAATATTTCAAAATTGGGAAAACGATTTAAAAAAATTGTATATAAAGAATGAAGGGAGGAAAGATGAATAAGAAGATAATGTTGGCTATTTTGTTTATGTTGATGCAGATAACATCAGTACATGCCAATATAATATGGTCGGAAGTAGAACGAGATGATTTAAAACTACTAGAAAAGGAGGAAAGATATAAATTTTATAAGGAAATTATCGAGGGAGAATATATTTTAAAAGGTGAACAAAATAATAAATATTCTTATGAAGATAGGGAAAATATAATATATTCAGAATATACATCCTTAAAGGATGAATGTGATGAGGCGATATATCTTGATACAAAACAAGTTAAAGTTTATCCTTTTCAGAAAATTAGAAGAACGAGATATTTAGAAATTAGTAACATGAGTAATGATATAGTAATTAATAATTTAGAGGTATTTAATGAACAAGAGAAGATTGCTTTTGTAATGAAAGATAGACAATATGATCCTGTGAAAAAAATTTCTAAAAATGATTCTATATTGATAGATTTAGCAAAGGAATATATAACTAAAAAGATAACATTATCTTTAAATACTGATAATCAAGAGCTTATATCTTATGATCTAAAATTTATGGATGATGATGGAGATGTTTCGCTAAAAATAGAAGGAAATACGGACCAAAATTTATATTATATTGGAGATTATATTGTTGATTCTAGTTACTTGTTGCCAATAAGTTATGCTTTTGAACGGTTAGAAGGTGATGATGAAACGATAGTATTAGAAGAGAAAGAGATGTGTCAAGAAAGAAAGGTATTTACTTATCGCTTTAATAAAAAAAGAGTCTACTATGATGATGATTATCATGTTTCAATTAGTGATCCAAGCTATATTAAGAGCTTACAAGAGAGTAAAATTTTTTATAAATATTTAATTAGTGATTATATACAAGATCAGAACTATGAGAATAATGTTAATCAAGAGATTTTTGATTCATCTAGTAATGATATAATTCTCAAAGAAAAAGAGGCTACAGATATTTCTTCTATAGCCGGTCAACATCATGAAAATATAAATGATATTATTAAACCATTAAAAATAGATAATAAGAAGATTATAATAGATATAATTGGATGTACAATTTTGATTGTGGCAATATTGCTTCTAATAATTATTAAGGTTAATAAAAAAATGTCGAAATAATTATTTATCTACTTTTGTCGAAATGGTATATTTATAGTCTTAATTGTGCTAAATTGATAATGAGGTGAATAAATTGCTAAAAACAAATATGGAATTTAGAAAGGGAATTCTTTTTATAAGAATTAAAGGAGACCTTAGCCGAGATACTGTAAAAGGAATAATCGATAGTGATTTTAAATATATAGTGTTAAATATTGATAACATGTATTCAATAGATAGTTATAGTATTAAATATTTAAATAAATTATGTAAAAAATTTGAAGATACGCGCGGTAAAATAGTTATTTGTGATAAATTTAATATTTCGAAGAGTTTACTTAAGGATATTCCGAAAATAAATAATGAGTATGATGCATTTAGATTATTTGAAAGGATGATATAAATGAATAAATATGAGGAAGTTATCGATGCATGTAGTAATCTAATTTATATGATAATAAATAAATATTTTAGAGGTAATAGCATTGATGATCTTTATCAAGTTGGAACTATAGGGGTAATGAAAGCTTATGATAATTATCAAAATGAAAAAGGTGCTAAATTTTCTACGTACGCATATAAATATATATATGGAGAGATATATAAATATATTCATAATGATCGGTCATTAAAAATAGCTAAAGAAAATTATCGTCTATATAAAAAGGTAAATGAAGCTAGAAATATTTTAAGTCAAAAATTAATGCGTGAGCCTAATGTATTTGAGCTTGCCCAAATATTAGAAATAGATCCTGATATTATTATAGCAGTTTGTTCTTCAATGGAGCCAGTAGATAGTTTAGATCGTGTTATATATGATAGCAGCAGTAGAGATATGTTGTTATCTGAAACAATAAGTGATGAAAGAGACTATTACAATATAGATTCCTTGATGCTTAATACAGAGTTGGCAAAATTAACTGCTGAAGAGCAAAAAATTATTTATTTAAGATATTTTGAAGATAAGACACAAAGTGAAGTAGCGGCACTTCTCGGAATAAATCAAGTTCAAGTTTCACGACGTGAACAGAAAACACTTAAAAAAATTAAAGAAAATTATAAGATTGCTGCCTAATATTCTTGCAATAGTCAAAATGTAACCAAATAGGTTACATAAAAAAAATTAAATTTGTGAGAGAATAATATTAGGGTGATGTAAATGAAAGCAAGGAAAGAGAAGTGTTATGATGTATACGAGGTAATTGCTAAAAATATAAAATTTTACCGAACAAGTAAAAAATTAACACAGGCAGAACTTGCCGAAAAGACAGAATATTCTCACGAATTTATAAGAAGAATAGAAGCACCCAATACACAAAAGAATTTTTCTATTGATGCTGTTAGTAATATTGCAAATGCTTTAGATATAGATATTGAATTATTATTTGAAAAGAATGATAAAGTGATCGATGAGAGGATAAAAAACTAGTGATAGTTTTTTTTAAAGGATCTTATTGAATTATAAAATGGTAATTCTTATTTTAGATATTTTTCATAAATATTGATAATTTTTTTAATTCACTATTTTTTTTTATAGATTATTATAGTATAATTAAATAGGTGATTAGAAATGAATTATGTGTCTCAAGAGGAATTATTTAAGATACTTAAGGGTGCTTTCCAAGTGAAACTTAGGCTAATAAGAAAAGAACATGCTTATATTAAGATGATCGATATTTGGAATTATTTAAAGATAAATAAATGGTGTAAAGATAAAAATTTAACTATTTCGGAAATGGTAAATGATATTATTGATATTAATATTGATAAAGTTGATTTATTTTTAAAAAAACAATTACCAAATGAAGAATTTTTTCATACGAATCGGGTGTTTGATTAAAAATGAGAATTGTATTAATATTATCAATAATTACTACCTTATGTAGTTTGTTATTTATTTTTGTTGGCAAAAAGAAAGTATTAAAAGTTTTGGGTGGATCGATGCTTTGTCTTATCATCTTATTACTTTCTTGTTATTTGACTATACCAGTATTTAAAAAGATAAACTATGGTTTAGATCTTCGGGGAGGATTTGAAGTTTTATATCAAATTGAATCTTTAAATGATGAAGAACTTACTTCAGATATGGTATATAATACTTATAAAGCTATACTTAAGAGAATAGATATTTTGGGAGTTAATGAACCGGAGATAAGTATTGAGGATAATAATAAAATTAGGATTGCACTAGCAGGGGTTAATAATCATGACGAAGCGAGAGAAGTAATATCTTCAACTGCAGTGCTTTCGTTTCGAGATACTAATGATAACTTACTAATGACTGCTGATGTTTTAGGTGGTAATGCTAAAGTGGTTACGGATACGTATGGAAGGCCCGCTGTCAGTTTGGCAATTAAAGATAGTGGAACGTTTTATGCTGTAACTAATAAAGTAAAAGACATGACTAACAATATAATTGTTATTTGGTTAGATTTTGATGAGAATAGTGATTCTTATCTTAAAGAAAAAAATAATTGTGGGTCTTTATCTGATTCAAAATGTTTATCTGCTGCACGGGTTGAACAGGCTTTTTCTTCGGACGTTGTAATTCAAGGTAATTTTACACTCGAGGAAGCAGAATCTTTAGCGGAATTAATAAATTCGGGAGCTTTACCGACAAAATTGTCTGAAATTTCTTCACAAACAGTAGAAGCAAAGTATGGTACGGATTCATTAAACAAAACTTTAATAGCTGGGATAATTGGTATTATTCTTGTCTTTTTGATATTGATCATGATATACCATTTTTGTGGTTTTATAGCGGGAGTTTGTTTGACCTTATATACTATGCTTTCTTTTTTGATCTTTTATCTAATTGATGGAACGCTTACCTTACCGGGAATAGCGGCAATGTTATTGGGAATTGGTATGGCTGTCGATGCTTCTGTTATTAATTTTGAAAGAATAAAAGATCAACTTAAAAGAGGGGTAGAACTTAAAACAGCAGTAACAATAGGCAATAAAGAATCGTTATCGAGTATTATGGATGCTAATATAACAACAATAATTGTAGCTATAATCTTATTTATTTTTGGACAAAGTTCTATTAAAGGATTTGCAACGATGCTTATTATCAATATTATTTTAACTATTTTGATTTTAACTTTTCTTGCAAAATTTATTATCAAATTATTTGTCAAAATGGATTATTTTGATGGTAGAGTTAATTTATTTATAGGTCTATCTAAAAAAAGAATAGTCCCAAGTGCAAAGATTAGAATTCCTTTCCAAAAAATAGATTTTGTGAAATCTCGCAAAGTATTGTTGCCAGTAATATTAATACTAATAGTTGGTGGCTTTTTGTATAGTTATATAACTAAATTTAATTTTGCGGTAGACTTTACAGGTGGAACTAGTATAACTATTAATACTTTAGAAAATGTTGAACTGGAAAATTATAATATAATAAAAGAAAATATCAGTAAGGATAGCACGAACATTGTCATTAAGGAAGTACTGACAAAGGAAGAAATAAGTAAGTTGGCTTCGGAGCTAGAAGCTAAATATCATAGTCCTACCAATATTTTTGTAGTTTCTGATCTTGTTAAAAAGGAATTAATAAAAAATGCTATTTTTGCCGTACTATTATCCTTAATAGGAATTATTATTTATGTTAGTTGTCGTTTTAAATTTAGTTATGCGATAGCAGGAATTATTGCTCTTGTTCACGATGTATTAATAACAGTAATATTTTTTGGTATTTTTAAATTAGAAATAAACTCCATATTTATCGCAGCTATTCTTACAATAATTGGTTATTCTATCAATGATACAATTGTAAACTTTGATATGATTAGACGAAATTATAATTCACAAACTGTAACGAATGAAAAGGATTTAAGAAATATTGTTAACGATTCTTTACGACTAACCTTTTTCCGGACAATTTTAACAACTTTGACAACGATTATTCCGGTTATAGCTCTCATTTTCTTTGGTTCTAGTGAAATATTAAATTTTAATTTAGCACTTTTGATTGGTTTTATAGCGGGAGTATTTTCTTCAATTTATATTTCTAATCAACTATGGTTACTTATTGAAATCAAGAGATTAAATAGACCAAAAAAAGAAGATAAACACGAAATCGAAGAACTGCAGGTTAAAGGTATTAATTGTTAGTTAATATAAAGAGAGAGTGAGAAAATTGAGTATAAAGACAATAAATATAACTATCGATGAACTTGTCGATAAATTTAAAGAATACAATAATAACGAAGAAGATATCGCTTTAATAAGAAAGGCATATGATTATGCCGAAAAAAAACATTTCGGACAGAAGCGAATTACTGGTGACGACTATATTCTTCATCCTTTGAACGTCGCCTTAATTCTAACAGAAATTGCTGCTGACAGTCAGTGTATGGCTACGGCTCTTTTGCATGATACTATAGAAGATTCTGATTCGACAAAAGAAGAAATAGAAAGATTATTTGGAAGCGAGGTTGCTTTATTGGTTGATGGAGTTACTAAAATAAATAAAATCAATTTTTCTTCCGATTCGGAAGCTTCGGCTGCCAATCAGCGAAAAATTTTAGTTGGTTTATCAGAAGACGTACGAGTAATAATAATCAAATTAGCAGATCGTCTTCATAATATGCGTACTTTGTATGTGTTATCAGAAGAAAAGCAGAAGAGAAAAGCTAAAGAAACGTTAGAAATCTTGACTCCTGTTGCACACCGTCTTGGTATATATAAAATTAAAAGCGAATTAGAAGATTTATCTCTTCGCTATTTAAAACCTGATGCTTATTTTGATATTGTGGAAAAATTAAATCTTAAAAAGTCTGAAAGAGATGAAGCTGTTGGAAAAATGCTCGATGAAGTATCGACCTTGCTAACAGAACATAATATTCCACACGAAATAAAGGGTAGAAGTAAAAGCATTTATAGTATTTATAATAAAATGGCAAAAGGTAAAAGATTTAATGATATATATGATATTCTGGCCTTAAGAGTTTTTGTCGATACTGAACAAGATTGTTATTTGGCCTTGGGCTTGATTCATTCTAAATATAAACCTGTTCCTAAACGCTTTAAGGATTACATCGCTATGCCAAAAACTAATCTTTATCAATCTCTTCATACGACAGTTTTTGGAATTGACGGAGAATTATTTGAAATTCAAATTAGAACTTATGAGATGAATAAAATAGCTGAATATGGTATTGCTTCGCATTGGTCATATAAGGATGGTGTTGATGGGGCAAAAGCTAGTAAGGATGTCATGGAACAAAAATTACAAATATTTAGAAATATCATTGAACTTAATGAAGATTCTGCAACACCCGAAGAATTTGTCACTTCTGTAAAAAAAGATATTTTAGCAAATGATGTCATTTACGTTTATACTCCTAAAGGTGATGTCATAGAATTACCTGCTGGATCAACACCTATAGATTTTGCCTATAAGGTTCACAGTGAAGTTGGCGATCATATTGTTGGTGCTATTGTCAATGATAATATTGTTCCTTTGGATTATCAATTACATACTGGTGACATTATTAAAGCTAATACCAATAGTTCGTCTCGCCCTAGTAAAGATTGGTTATCTTTTGTCGTGACGACAGGCGCTAAAAATAAGATTAAATCATATTATAGTAAGCTTGAAAAAAATGAAAATATCGAAAAGGGTAGGGAGATACTAGAAAAAGAATTGAAAAAAAATGAAATAACTATTAGTGATTTTCTATCAAATAAAAATATTGATCTTATTTTGAATGAGTTAAAACTCAAAACGATAGAGGAAGTGTATGCCGCTATTGGTATCGGAAAATATACAGCTTCAAGTATTATCAAAACTATATATAAGAAAGATGAACCAGAAAAGGATATAGCAGAGAAAATAAATGAAAATAGAACTTACAATAAGCAAAAAGTAATAAATAACAATGACATTTTAGTAGAAGGAATGTCAGAAATAAAAGTAAGTTTGAGTGGTTGCTGTAAACCAATACCACAAGATAATATTATTGGTTATATTACTAGAGGTTCGGGAATAACTATACATCGTATAAGTTGTAAGCATATTACGGATACAGAAGAACGCCTTATCAATGTTAAATGGAATGCAAATATTGAAAAAAAATATCCTACAGATATTATTATTTACACTATTACTTATGATAATTTATTGGATATTATTACGAAAGCGGCTTCTAATAATATTATTATCGATTGTATAACGACAATAAATAAGAGTGAATACAAAGTTTATAGTATGACTATTCTAGTTGAAAATAAAGAAAAACTGGATAAATTTTTAAATGATTTATTGAATCTAAAATTTGTTCAGCATGTCGAAAGAGTTGTAAATTAATGAAAGTTTTAATACAGAGAGTCATAACTTCATCAGTAGAAGTTGATAATCGAATAGTTGGAAAAATAAGTAAAGGTTTGCTACTATTTGTAGCCTTTACTAAATTTGATAGTATTAAAGAAATTGAATACATGGTGGATAAAATAGTTAATTTACGAATCTTTGATGATGAGAAGGGAATTATGAATAAGTCGTTATTAAATATAGAAGGTAGTATTCTTTCTGTAAGTCAATTTACTTTATATGGTGATTCCACAAAAGGCAGAAGACCATCTTATATAAAGGCATTAAATGGTGCAGAAGCACTTAAATTGTACAATCTTTTTAATAATAAATTACAGGAGAAAGTGTCAAAGGTAGAAACGGGAATTTTTGGAGCAGATATGAAAGTGCAAATTGTAAACGATGGGCCAGTAACGATAATGCTAGAAAAGAAATTTTAATGACAAAATTTATTTTAAGATGATTATATAGATAGAGAGGAAGTTTATATGATAAAAATAGAAAAAGTATCAAAAAAATTTACAAAATTGATCGACAAAAAAAAGAAAAGCGAATTTTATGCAGATCGTGAAATAAGTTTTACAGCCAAAGAAGGAGAAATTGTGGGCGTTTTAGGTCCAAATGGAGCAGGAAAAACGACATTACTTCGAATGATTGCGGGAATTATGGCTCCTACTTCTGGAACAATTGAAATAGACGGCTTAAATTATGAAGATAACGATATTGAAATAAAAAGGAAAATGACCTTTCTGACAGGGAATACTAAATTATACAAAGATTTATCACCCTACGAATTACTCAAGATGTGTGCGGAATATTATAGAGTAGAAAAAAGAGAAATTGAGGAAAGAATTTCGTTATTATCTCGTAAATTTGCTATGGACTCTTTTTTATATCAAAGAATTGGTTCATTATCGACAGGACAAGCGCAGAGAGTTGCTATTGCTAGGTGTCTTATTCATGAACCTAAATATTATATTCTAGACGAACCCACTAGTGGACTAGATATTATATCAAGTAAGGTAATATTAGATACAATTAAAGAAGAAAAGAAAAAAAAGAAATGTATTTTGTATTCGACGCATTATATGGAAGAAGCTGCGAGTATTTGTGACAAAGTAATTTTTATAAATAAGGGTCAAGTAATAATGATTGGTACGCCAGAAATGATCAAAGAAAAGACTAAAACAGATAATTTACGAGATGCTTTCTTTAGCTTAATTGAAGGTGATAATAATGGATAACATTATAATAACTATTAAAAAGGAATTGCGTGGTATAATTAGGGATAAAAAATCGCTCCTTATGATGGCTTTGACCCCAATCTTTATACCAACTTTTGTTATTTTGATGTCGTATATATTTGAAGAAATGACAACTACCCAAAAAATAGAAAATTATAAAATAGGTTTAAACTATGAGCTTACTGAAAAAGAAAAAGAATTATTAAGTAACGAAATTGAACCTATCTATTACGATAAAATAGAACTTATGGAACAAGCTTATAAAGATAAAGAAATAATAGCTTATATAATTAAAGATGAAAATATTTATAATATTTACAATAATAGTCAAAGTGAAGATGGTAGCATTGTAAATGCCCATTTAATAAGCTATTTAGAAGGTTATAACACTTATTTAGGCCAAGAATACTTGCTTGATAAGAATATTGACTTATCTAAAGTATATCATAATATAACATATTATAATAATGAGATAGCGGGAGAATCGGTTTTTGGTAATCAAGTTATTCTTATGGCAGTAACTTTTACTGTTATGGCGATAACTTTAACAGCAATATATACTTCAACGGATACGACAGCGGGAGAAAAGGAAAGAGGAACGCTAGAGACGATGCTTACTTTTCCTCTTAAACGCCGGGAATTAATATTAGGAAAATACGCCGCTATTGTTATTTCAGGTATAATAACTCTAGCTATTGGAGTAACATTATCGATAGTATCATTATGGTACGTAAAAAATAATTTTTCTATTTACGATAGTATCATCTTTAATATTAATTTCTTAAATATATTTTTAATAATTATTATTCTTATTTTTTATACTTTGTTTGTATCTGGACTATGTATTTCAATTGCAAGCTTTAGTAAAACATTTAAAGAAGCACAGACAGCTTTAACACCAATTAGTTTAATAACTTGTATTCCTATGTTTTTGGAAATGCTGAATATAAATTTACATGGTTTTATTTCTTTTATTCCAATTATTAATCATACGACTATCATAAATGAAATAATTATTGGAAATATTGATTTTTCTAGTATAATTATTATTATTTTATCTTCTATTGTCTATATAGTACTACTACTTACTTATATTGTTAAAGAATATAATCGTGAGAAGATATTGTTTAGTTAGAGTTCATTGCTATTTTAAAGTTTTAACTTTTAAAAGAGAATAATTATATAATTTAATTATTTTAAGTTGACAGAAAAAAATATATATTATATAATTAGTTTATAAATTTCTATGACTAATGGTGACAGCGTAGTCAAATAAGATAGAAAACGAGTGGTTTCGTTATCAACTTAATTAAGAGCACTTTGGTGAAATAGGATGGCACCGCGAAGTAACTTTCGTTCCTATGTATGCTAAAGTGTTTTTATATAGATTTGGAGGACAAGAAAATGAAAAATTTGTATCGAACTATCTACTGCGGAGATGTTGATAGTAGGAATATTGGAGAGAATATAAAATTGGCTGGTTGGGTCAAAGATATTAGAAATCTTGGTAGTTTAGTTTTTATGACGTTAAGAGATGAAACTGGAGTAGTTCAAGTGATAAGCGAAGAAGTCGATAAACTAAAAGACATAACTAGAGAAAGTACGATTACAGTAACTGGTGTGGTCCGTAAAAGGGCAAAAGGAATGACCAACCCTAATATGAAAACTGGTGAAATTGAGGTATTAATTTCTTCCTTTGAAATATTAGGTGCAGCTCTTCCGATCCTTCCCTTTGAGATAAGTAGAAGTAAGGAAGCTTTTGAGGATACAAGGTTAAAGTACCGCTATTTAGATTTAAGAAATCCTGAAGTTCATGAGCGTATTTTATTTAGAAGCGAAGTTATAGATTTTATTAGGAAGACAATGAAAGAAATGCACTTTACTGAAATACAAACACCTATAATTACCGCATCTTCTCCAGAGGGGGCTAGAGATTTTATCATACCTTCTCGTAAATATAAAGGGAAATTTTATGCGCTTCCTCAGGCTCCTCAAATTTTTAAACAGTTGCTTATGTGTTCAGGATTCGATAGATATTTCCAAATAGCCCCTTGTTTTAGGGATGAAGATCCTAGAAGCGATCGTTTATATGGAGAATTTTATCAATTGGATTTTGAGATGGCTTTTGCTACTGAAGAAGAGGTTTATGATGTTGGACAAAAAGTTTTTTATGATGTCTTTAGTAGATTTGGAAATAAAAAGGTTTCTAGTTTACCTTTCAGGAGAATACCATATAAAGAAGCAATGCTTAAATATGGAACAGATAAACCAGACTTAAGAAATCCGCTCATAATCGAAGATATTAGTGAAATTTTAGCTAAAAGTAGTTTTGAGCTGTTTAAATGTAATTTAGCTCGAGGTATTTACGTATATGATATTAATAAACCAAATTCTTGGTATAAATCTATAGAAGAATATATTAAGTCGATAGGAGGAAGTGGTTTGGCATATATTAAAGTAAATAGTGATATGTCATTTAAATCTTCGATTGATAAATTTCTCGATGATTCTTTAAGAAAGGATCTAATAGACAAATGCCATCTTACGCCAGGAAGTACATTATTTGTTCTAGCGGATACCAAAAATAAAATTGATAAACTTGCAGGCAATCTTCGCATTAAATTAGGTACTGAATTAGAATTAATCGATAACAGTAAATATGAATTTTGTATAATTAATGATTTTCCAATGTTTGAATATAATGAAGAAGAGAAAAAATGGGATTTTAGTCATAATCCTTTCAGTATGCCTCAAGGAGGATTAAGTGCTCTATCTGCGAATAATTTAGAAAATGTTTTAGCATATCAATACGATTTTGTATGCAATGGATATGAAATGGCTAGTGGTGCAGTTCGTAATCATAGTATAGAAATAATGAAAAGAGCTTTTAAGTTGGCAGGATATAATGAACATGATGTCGAGACAAAGTTTAAATCTTTGTATACAGCTTTCCAATATGGTGCACCCCCACATGCTGGGATGGCGCCTGGAATAGATAGAATTTTAATGCTTTTGAAGGATGAAGAAAATATAAGAGAAATGGTTGCCTTTCCATTTGGAGCCAATTGTATTGATACCATGATGGGATGTCCTTCGGAGATATTTGAAGAGCAATTAAAAGAGGCTCACATAAAGATCGAAAATTAAAAACAATACTAACTTCTCTATAATATTGTAAACTTTTGTCAAACTACTTGTATCAAAATGATACTTATGATATAATTAAATTGCCTAGAGGATACGACTTCTTTAGTATAAAACCGACTAAAGATATTAAACGGGGAGCTAATACGATTTATGTGTTGAATACTTATCATTGATAAGGATCCTAATTAAATTGTTGTGCTGACCCACCTGTGACGTTCGCCGCGGGTTTTATCTTACAGAGTCGGTCCATCTGGGTCTTTTTTTTTCTTAATTTTTATGTTATAATGATCATGAGGTGTTACGAATGGATGAAATAAAAAATGTAACGATATATAGCAAAGAACAAATTAAAAAATTTTTGGAGGTATTTTACTTTGATAGAATAAAATATCCTAGAATTATAGTTAATATTTTAATATTAATAATGATAATTTATTTTTTTAGAAAAACAGAGGTTAATATAAGTGATATACTAGCTTTTGTTATTTCGTTATTCGGGATAATTGAATTAAACACAAATATGATACCTAAAATTAATTATAATAAACTGATAAAGAAGGGTAATAATGGCCCTATTGATAAAAAAATAAGTTACAATTTTAAAAAAAATAAGTTTGAACTTCAATCAGAAAATAATAGCGAAACAATTGAATATAGTGCATTAAAAAAAGTTATAGAAGTAGAAGAAGCTTATTATTTATATATTAATAATTCTAAAGCTTTTATTGTCGATAAAACGGTTTTAAATAATCAAGAAATTACTAATCTTTCTAATATTTTGAAAAAGCATGTATCCACTTATAAATTGAAAAAATAATGTTTGATCGAACGATAAATTTGATCGGTCTTGATAACTATCAAAAAATTAAAAGTAGTAACGTACTTATTTTAGGAATAGGTGGAGTGGGTGGATATGCTATCGAAGTTTTAGTAAGAAGTGGCGTGGAGAAAATGACGATAGTTGATTATGACCGAATTGATATTTCTAACATTAATAGGCAAATAATAGCTTTGAGTAATAATATAAACAGCACCAAAGTAGATGCTTGGAAAAAGAGAATATTAGCAATAAATCCTAATGCCAAAGTAAATATTATAAATGAGAAAGTAAGTCATAATAATATTGAACTTTTGTTTAATGATAAATATGATTATATAATTGATGCTTGTGATACAATATCAGTCAAAAAAAGATTAATTAAAGAATGTAAAGAGAGAAATATAAACTTGATTACGATATGTGGCATGGGCAAAAAAATTAATCCTGCCCTTGTTAAAATATGTGATCTTAAAGATACGTCATACGATCCTTTAGCTAGAGAACTTCGAAAATATGTAAAAAAAGAATGCATAAAAGGTAAAATACCGTGTGTTTTTTCTTCTGAAAAACCTATTTCGAGTAATAATGAGACAGTGGCTTCGATGGCAATGGTACCAAGTGTCGCTGGTGTATTAGCGGCTTATTACTGTATAGATAAAATGATAAATAGTTAAGGCTTTAAAATAGGCCTTTTTTATATATCAAAAAGGTAATTTTAAATATAGTATATTAAGGTGAGAAATAATGAATAAATTGATAGGAAATACACCGCTTATTAAAATAAGATACAAATATAATAATATTGAGAAAGTTATTTATGTTAAATTAGAGCAGTATAATTTAACTGGCAGCATCAAGGATCGAATTGCTCTATATATGCTAGAAAAAGCCCAAAAAGAAAAAATATTAAAAAAAGGTATGCCTATTATTGAAGCTACTAGTGGTAATACGGGAATTGCTTTTGCAGCATTAGGAGCTAAAATGGGAAATCCTGTATATATTTTTTTACCTGATTGGGTAAGTACAGAAAGAAGTAAGCTTATGAATCTATATGGAGCAAAAGTTATCCCTGTTTCAAAAGTTGAAGGTGGATTTAAAGCTTGTATAAGAAAAGCTAATATTTTGGCACACCAAATAAATGGATATAGGCCTGATCAATTTTCAAATTATTTAAACACTGAATGTCATTACATGACTACCGCTAGTGAGATTATAAAACAACTAAACAGTGTAAGAATAGGCGGTTTTGTTAGTGGTATAGGAAGTGGCGGGACATTAATGGGAGTAAGCAAAAGATTAAAAGAAGTATATCCAGATATTTTGATAGGCGCTGTAGAACCAGAAAAGATGGCGCTTTTAACATCTGGTAAAATACTTGGAAATCATAAAATTGAGGGAATTGGTGATGAATTCATTCCGGATTTAGTTAACAGAAAGATAATAGATACAGTATTTGATATTAATGATGATGATGCTATAAATATGTCCAAGTTAATAAATCAAAAATTGGGGTTGGGAGTAGGCATTTCTAGTGGAGCTAACTTTCTTGGAGCAGTTCTTTTAAGTGAATATACTGATATGCCAATTGTAACAATTTTTCCTGATGATAATAAAAAATATCTATCAACGGAACTAGTAAACAATATCAATATCAAAGAATCTTTTATTTCTAATAAAATAGAACTAATTGATTACGAGTAAATTTATTCGATATTTTTAAGTTTCTCAATGATATCTTTTAAGATGTTTTCATTCTTATTATTTTTAGGATGATAGTATTCTTTTCCTAAAAGTTTGTCTGGTAAATATTGTTGTTTTACATAGTCGTTCTTATAGTTGTGCGGATATTTGTACGCTGATGAAGGATTTTTTAAATGATTTGGAACATCACAAGTGTTGCCACTTCGAACATCCGCTAGGGCAGAATCAATTGCTATTTCGGCAGAGTTGCTTTTTGGTGATAAAGAAAGTTCAATAACTATAGCGGCTAAAGGTATTCTAGCTTCGGGAAATCCTAAACGTAAGGCACTATTAATGGCAGCTTCTACATGCGGTCCTATGTTAGGATTGGCAAGACCTATATCTTCATATGCAATCACTGATAATCTTCTTATAATAATGTCCAAATCTTCCGCTTCTATTAACCTAGCAAGATAATGAAGAGCGGCATTAACGTCACTACCTCTAATGGATTTTTGAAAAGCAGAAATAATGTTATAATAATTATCCCCATTTTTATCCAAAAATAAATTTGGTTTATTATTGACTTTTTTAATAAGATCAATAGTAATGTGATGTTCGTCATCTGCATAATAGGCAACTTCTAGCAAATTATAGGCATATCTAAGATCCGTGCCGCTGAGTAAGGCTAAATAATCGCGGGCATCATCCTCTAATATTATATTTTTTAAGTATCCGGAATTAATAGCCTTATTAATTCCTTCTTTAATATTATCAATATTAAGTTCTTTAAGTTCAAAAAGCTGACATCTGCTTCTTATAGCAGGGTTAATGGCGTGATATGGATTAGAGGTTGTCAGGCCAATTAAGGTTATAAGACCAGATTCTAAATATGGCAAAAGTATATCTTGTTTGTCTTTATTCATTCGGTGTATTTCATCTATTATCACGATAAGTCCCTTATACATTTTGGCTTCTTCAATAACAATATCAAAATCTTTTTTATTGTTAACAACAGCATTTAAACTCCGATATCTTATGCCTAAATCATTACATATTGCATATGCTATGCTTGTTTTTCCGATTCCAGGATGCCCATATAATATCATAGAAAATAGTTTTTTATTTTTAACTAAATTATAAATAATTTTACCTTCACTAACTAAATGTTCTTGACCTATAATGTCAGAAAGTGTTTTAGGTCTTAATTTGATCGAGAGCAGTTCTTCCATAATTGTAAATCCTTTCTTTAATATTATAACTTATTTAATATTTTATGTAAAGAATTCTCTTAACCTTTATTTCTAGTAGTTTTTCTGATATTGCTAGAATAATAAAAATATAGTCAATTTGCTTGAAAAATAGAAAACTATTTGCTATAATTAGGTAAAAGTATGGTGGGTAGATGCTAAAGATAGACAATATGAACTTAAGTGAAGAAAATAGAAATATATTAGAAGAATATCAAATGTATTTAATTACTATTAAGCATATGAATGAAAATACATCGGTCTCTTCATATGCTGAAGATTTATATAAATATTTGGAGTATCTGGAAAGTTTGAAAATTGATAGTGCTTTAAAAATTAAATATGAAGACATTCTTTCTTATTTAAAATATCTTGCTGATAATAATTATATGTTAGCTTCGGTCATTAGAAAAATAGTATCAATCAAACTATTTCATAAATATTTAAGTCAAAAATACCATGTAGTGGATCCTAGTGTTAAATTAATTTCACCAAAACTAAAAAGAAAATTACCCAATGTTCTTACAATCGAAGAAATGGATAAATTACTCGATATCAACTTAATTACACCTTTTGATTACCGAGATAAGGCGATGCTAGAACTAATGTATTCATCAGGACTTAGAGTAAGTGAGTTAATTGCCTTAAAACTATCAGATATAGATTTAAATAATGGTTATGTTCGTTGCTTTGGAAAAGGAAAAAAGGAAAGAATGGTACCGATTGGTGAAATTGCTATTGATTATTTAAAACTATATATAAATAAATATCGATACTGTATGCTAAAAAATTATCATACTGAAAATATATTTTTAAATAATCATGGTAAAAATATTACGAGACAAGGTTTTTTCTTAATCATAAAAAAAATAGCCCGAGAAAAAAGTATTAATAAAAATATTACGCCACATATGTTAAGGCATTCATTTGCTACACATTTGTTAAATAATGGTGCCGATCTTCGGACAATTCAAGAAATGTTAGGCCATGCCAATATTTCCACTACACAAATTTATACTAATGTAAGTATTGATGTATTAAAAGAAAATTATGACTTGTATAAAGGGAGAGATTAGAAAATTATGAATTTATGTAAAACTATGTTTAGAGAATATGATATAAGAGGAATATATCCGACAGAACTAAATGAAGATATTGCGTATCTTTTAGGAAGAGCTTTTGCTACAAAATTATTTAGTTTAAAAAAAGAAAAAACAATTGTAGGATATGATAATCGCCTTTCTTCCGAAGCACTTGAAGAGAGTTTAGTAAAGGGTCTTGTTGATGGTGGTATATCAGTTACCAGATTGGGTTTAGTTACGACTCCTATGTATTATTATGCTTGGGATAAATTAAATATAAAATGTGGAATAATGGTTACTGCTTCACATAATCCTAAAGAATATAATGGTTTTAAAATGTCTTATAATGGGATACATAATATTTTTGGCAAAGACGTGAAAGATCTTTATTATATTATTTTAAATGGTATATTTAGCGAAGGAAAAGGTAAAATTTTGAATGTCAATATAAAAGATGATTATGTTAAGATGTTGAATAAGCATATAAATATGGGTAATAATAAATTAAAAGTAGTTTATGATTGTGGAAACGGAACAACTAGTATTGTAGCAAACGAAGTATTCAAAACAACTGATACTATTGAGTATATTCCCTTATTTGCAGATTCTGATGCAAATTTTCCTAATCACCATCCAGATCCTGCTGTTGAAGAAAATTTAGCACAATTAAAAATGAAAGTGAAAGAAACAGGTGCTGATTGTGGAATTGCTTTTGATGGTGATGGTGATAGAATAGGGGTAGTAGATGAAAACGGTTCTTATATAGCGGCAGATGAATATATGATTATTATCTGGAGAGATATATATGATAAAGTTAGGAAAAAAGAAGGTTTTTTCGATGTCAAATGTTCAAAAAAATTAGAAGACGAACTTGTTAAATTAGGGATTAAACCTATCTGTGTAAGAACAGGGAACTCTTATACTAAAAAAATATCTTTTGAAAATGACTATCCATTTGGTGGAGAACTTTCTGGGCACGTTTATTTTAGAGACAGATTTATAGGTATTGATGATGGAATATATGCTGGACTCCGATTAATTGAAATTTTATCTAGAAAAAAAACTAGAGCCTCAAAACTTTTAGATGATGTGACATCTTATTTATCAACACCAGAAGAAAAAATTGAAGTTGATGAAGAAAAAAAGGATTATATAGTAAGTAGGGTCGAAGAATATTGCATAGCAAAAAAATATACATATTCTAAAATTGATGGTATTAAAGTACTATATGATGACGGTTTTGCTTTAATTAGAAAGTCTAATACAGGACCACATTTAACTACTAGATACGAATCTAAAACAGCAGAAAATTTAAAATTAAGAAAAGAAGAATTTAATAAATTAATAGCCAAGTTAAAAGGAGAATAAAAAAATTATTCTCCTCCTGTCAATGAACTATTACAATTATCATGTTTAGTACATGAACAGTTTTCTTTTCCGCATTCGTGTGCTAAACTATTATCATGACTTTTTTGCAATTCAACAGTGCTGTTTGAATTATCCTGTGTTTTATTATTTGACAATTTATTTTTTTTCTCTTTTTTGCTCATTTTAATTACCTCCATTTATATTATTAACATTATTAACTGACAATATGTAAGAAGATAGAAGTAAATATTTACCAACTTAAAAAATAGTTTATTTTTTTTACAACTTAACATAATATTAATTATGGGAACTTGAATATTTGATAAAATAACTACAATTATTTGACCGACTTTATTATGCTTTTTTGAAGTAAGAATAAGTATTTAAAATAAAATATGTGAACTAGCAACGTTCCAAAGTTTTATAAAATCGTTTTGCATTAAATAATCCATAAGTTTGGAATATTCATTAGTTTTAAATAAATTTGCAATTAATTTTTTAATAATTAAATACTATTTATTGTTTTAACATTAATATAGATAGATTTATTTATAATACATAATAATACTTTCTTGTAATTTTTAATAATTCCTTCCCTATCTAAATATTTGTTATTAAATAGGGTATAAATAGCTTTTATTTTTCTTAAAAAACGTCTTCCATTAAAGACGTTTTCAAATTTTTCTTGAAACAATTTCTGCAATTTTATCAAATACTTCACTAGCATTTTGTTTGTTAATTTCTGTATAACCAAGTTCTCTTAAGGCTTGTACTCTAGCAGTATTTAACTCTTGAGTACGAGAGAGTTTTTCTTCTTTTTTAGAAGCTAACATATGTTCCCATTTTTTATGCGATTCAACTAATTTTGTTCTAGATGCTCCACCATTATTATATAATGTCATTGCAGAATACATAATGCTTTCAAAGACATATTGATTATCTTCTTCAAAAATAAAATAATTAGGATCTGTATAACCACAATTCTTGGAAAAATAACCAAGAACATACTTTAGTTCTTTCATAGCAGGAATATTTTGAATAAATTGTAAAATATACTCAAGTGTAGTAACCCCCTCACCTTCCTTGCCTTTTTTATTATTAAGAATATTTTTTAGATTAAAAACAATATCATTAATTAAGTTGATTTCTTCTTTTTTTAATCCATTTAATTCGATTATTTCTTCTTTTTTAGAAGAGGATGTTTTTCTAGAGTCAAAAATTTTACTTCCAACCTTCTGTAAATAGTCGTTATTAATATTAATATTTAGTATCTCATTAGCAGAACTGACATTCAAAAGTTCAAATAATAATTGACACTTTTCATTAGGTAATTTTGATAAATCATTTCCATCTAAATAATTGTAAACCATCTGTCTAGATACTCCAAGATATTTGGCTAAATTTACTTTGGAAATGTTGGCCTTTTTTAAAATTAAGTTTATTTTTTCTACAATATTCATTATATAGCTTATCCTCCTATATATATATTGTATCATTTTTAATAAATTTATGTCAAGTAAATTAAAGTAAAAGACCTACTTAATAATCTCCTTTATTATACCACCGCCAAGACAAATATCATTATCATAAAGTACACAAAATTGTCCTGGCGTAACTGCTTTCGTCTTGACGTAATTTAATTGTAAACAATTATTTTCGAGATATTTGACTTCGGTTTCGACGTCAGGTTGTCTGTACCGGAATTTACACGTACATTTACTAGGTTTACTATTGGTAAGAAAATTAAAATCCTCGATAATAGCACTATCAGAATATAAATATTTGTTTTCATCACCAAGAGCAATATATAAAATATTGTTTTCTAAATCTTTTTTTACGACAAAGCCTCTTTCTCTATTACCGCTTAAATTTAAACCTCTTCGTTGGCCAATAGTATAATACATAAGGCCAATATGTTTCCCAACAACTTCGTTAGTATCGATGTTGACAATATTTCCAGGAATATTAGGTAAGTAATTTTCTAGAAATTGAGTAAAATTACGTTCTCCAATAAAACATATTCCTGTCGAATCCTTCTTATTAGCAGTTATAAGGTCATATTTTTGAGCAATGTTCCTGACTTCACTTTTTTTGTATTCTCCAAGAGGAAATAAAACATTTTTGAATTGTTTTTTCTCAACATAAGCTAAAAAATAAGATTGATCTTTACCTAGATCAACGGCTTTGAGAAGCTTACCATCAACTAATCTTGCATAGTGTCCAGTTGCAATATAATCGGCGTTAAGTTCTTTGGCTTTTTGTAAAAATAAATCAAATTTAATATATTTATTGCACATAACGTCAGGATTAGGCGTTCTTCCTTTTTTTAATTCATCTAAAAAATATGTGAAAACAAAATCCCAGTATTCTTTTACAAAGTCGACTCTGTAAAGAGGAATACCAAGTTTTTCGCTTACTTTTTTAGCATCGTTATAATCTTCTTCTTGCGGACAAATATTGTTATTAAGGTTGGGATTCCCCAGAAAATCATTGTTAATTGTACTATCCCAGTTTCTCATAAATAGTCCTATAACATTATAGCCCTGTTCTTTTAGAAGAATAGCTGCTACCGAGCTATCGACACCTCCAGACATTCCAATTACTACATTTTTTATAAGTATCACCTCACCTATACGTATTATATCATATTGGTAGTTTTGTTGGCAACTTAGATATGATAAAATATTTTTTATATGGTGTTTAGATAAAGAATTTGATAAATAACTTAAATACAGATGGCAATAAATAACTTTCAGAAATAGAAGCACCAAGCCCTAATATTATACAAATACCAAGAACTAAAAAATATTTTTTGAGAAAAAAACTAAAATTATTCCCTTTAGTTTTAGAAAAGATTTGCTTCCAGAGGGTTGTCGTAAACATAATCGAATATGAACCTAATATCAAGGCTACGATAATACTGATTATAGTAGTTGGAAATAAATATATTAATCCTGCTAGTAATCCTTTATATTCATATATTATGAAAAAAGAAGAGACGGAAAAACCAATAATGAAGCCTTTCATATATATTAAAAAAATGTTAGCTATAATTCCGACTATTGACATGCCTAGTATCCAAATCAGTATAATAAAAAGAAGATTTTGAATAATTGAACTTTTAAATGCTTGTCCATTATTAATATTATTAGTATTAATATTTGAAAAAAAGTTTGTAATTTGATTTGTAACCAATTCTTTGTCTGTTTCATTTAGAACTAATAAGAAAATGGTTCCTGAAACAATTCCTAAAATAATTATAAATAATACAAATAAGTTTATTCTTTTATGAGGAAGAATTATAGATAAGATACTACTTACTTTTTTATTCATAATATTATCACCAATAAAGTATATTAAAATATATTGAAAATATTCTATATTTTTAGTATAATTAGAAAAGAGGTGTTAAATAAAAAATGAGTAAAAAAAAGAAGAAGAAAAATTTGAGCAATAAAGTATTTGGTTACGTTATGCTTTTATTAGCGGTTGTCTCTGCCCTAACATCGATATTAGTTTATGTACTCGCTTAATAGAGTACTTTTATTTTACTAATATTAGGAGAATAATTAATGATACGATAAATGTTAACGTTCCTAATAGAATATATGATACAAAGCCGGAATTATTTTTATCTTCTAATAATTTATTTTCTTCTGATAGCTTGCTACTATTAATACTTTTAGCATAATTATCAAAAGTTTCTACTTCTATTTCTGCCGTTTTGACTAAATCTGGAATGTCATTTCTACTAACAACAAAATTAATGTTTGGTGTTTTGATTAAGTTGTAATTATTAAAATTATCTGATTGTTTAACTAATTCTAAAATCGTTTTATACTCAATTCTATTATTGTATTTAGCTACAAACCAATTAGTAAATCTTCTAAATGAATCATTATTAATTATATATATATTGGTGTTAACTTTAATATTATTTTTGGTTAGAAAATAATAAGCACTGTTAAAAATATTGCCTAAATAGATATCGATTTTTTGATAAATTTCCATATCATCGATAGTTCTTATTCTAGTTAAAATATCGTCATAAAAAATAGGCAAAATTAAAGTTATATTATAATTATCTATATTTTTATAATAATTTATAAGTTCGCCTATAACAACATCAATAGGATGCTTGTTAAAATCATACATTGGGTAATTACTTTTTAATCTAACAGAAATATTTGTTGTATCATAGTCCTTATAAGGAAGAAAAATATAAAAACCACAATTGGCGTCATTTAAATAGTAAATATGGTGTTTATTTAAAGTACAGATTAGAGTTTCTTTCATGATATCCTCCTACTTTATTATATAATAATTATATCAAAAAAAGAGGAACTTGTCATTACTTTTTTTCTTTTATGAATAGTTTTCTTTGATTCCTAACTCTTTCTTTTCTTCTAGGGTTAGGTTCTCTAATAAAGCTAAAGGAATTTTAGTATGTCCTATGGATATTAACAATTTTGCTTGTTCAAATGGTGGCAGTATTTTTTTTATATTGTTGAGAATTAAAGAAATGTTTTTTCTTAATTTGGCATTTTCTCTTTGTAATGCGGCATTTTTTCTTTGTATTTCTACATATCTTATATGTTCTTGACACTGCTTTAAGGAAATATCTTCATAATCCTCGATCTTTACCAAATTGGATCTGTCTCTTAAAATATCTCCATTTCTAGTAATTAAATATGCATTAGGAAAAAGATTTTCTAATAGCTTAACAGATTGTGTATTTAAAACGATTTTACTTCCCAAAATTATCCCAGATATGGCGTTAGCGGGTATTCCTGCCAAAATAGCTGAATAATTACTATTTGCAACACTATTATCATTTTCTATAATACTATTAATTATACTATTATTTTTGAATTTGCCATTTAATAGATCATAATAGACTAATCCCCCTATCTTACTGCATGGGTTAATTACAAAAGCAATATTTTCTTCACTATCAAAGTTTACACAAGAATTATTACAATTTGTAACAAGAATGTCATCTTTAATTCTATAAAAATCAGCGCAATAATAGGTTGTTTTAGGTTTGCTTTTTCCTAATAGTTCTGGAGCTAATATGCCATTTTTACTAATGCTTTTGACTCGTTCAATACTAAAGTTAGTAACATGAATTAACGCATCTTTAGGTAAATAAACTTCTCTATTTTTAGTTAAATAGAGCTGATTATTGCAAAATTTTTCTTTGCTTATTTGTAAAATCTTTTGATATTGACTATTTAATAAATCTATTTGTCTAGTATTTAGTTTTTTATCATAGACTATCTTCTTCGGAAGGCCATTATTACTATTCATTATTATCACCATATCAAGTATAACATAATTCTCTCAAAAATTAAATAATAAATTTTAATAGCATAAAGATAATACCAATAATAAAGAAAGTTATTTTTATTAGTTTGTTATCTTTATATTTTTTTACAGAAGGTAAAAGTTCACAAAAAGATATCTGAAGCATAATACCGGCAATTATAGAAAAGAGAATCCCCAGTAGAACATCGTTGATAAAATTCTTTAAGAAAATAAAAGCAAGAAGAGCACCAAATGGTTCTGACATTGCAGAAATAAAAGTATATAAAAGAGCAGTTTTTTTGCTTTTAGTAGCATAGTATATAGGTATTGAAATACTGATTCCTTCAGGGATATTATGCATAGCTATTGCTATGGCAAGAGTTATTCCAAGATTAATATCACTCTTAGTAGCAACAAATGTGGCAATTCCTTCAGGGATGTTATGTAATATAATAGCTACCATTGATATAAGTCCAACTCTAAATAGTGAGGAATTACTGACTTGCTTTGATGGATTATCTGGTAAATAGTAATCAATAAGCATCGATATTACTATACCTAAAATCACGCTTAAAAAACTTATTAATACGATATTGATGTCTTGTAAATTACTTCGTAAAAGAACCATACTTTCGGGAACTAGATCGGTTATGGAAACTGTTATCATGACACCTGCTGCAAAAGAAAGAGATGAAATAACAATCTTATCATGATTTTTTTTCTTAATAAAAATTAGAAGACTTCCTATCATTGTTGAGAAGCCCGCAATGATAGTTAATACAAAGGCAAAAACGGTATTATTCATTATATCACCTATTAAAATATATGAAAAAGAAAAAAATTTAATTATTATTATTAAATTTTTTCAAACATAATCAAGGTAATATAAAAAGAATGAATATTAACTACATAATTTAGTTTTAAAAAGTAAAATTTTTTTAATCAAATAGTTATTTTCCCTATTCTTCTTAATATTATAAATGATCTTTTTAAAATTTATTTCGATTGTTATCGTCTCAACTATCATGTGATTTATTTTAATATCATTTATTATAGCTGCATAATTTTTATTTAAAAGGTATATACTATAGGTCGCATAGATAACGTATATGAGTGAAAATATATAATATAATTTATTATCAAATAAATTTGAAAGAATTAATATCAAAGTTATTTTACAAATAAATTTGAAAATTTTCTTATACATAGTATCTTTAAAATAAAGTATATTCTTTTTTCCTATTTCTCTTTGAACTTCTAACTTTCTTTTCATAATTATCCTCTGCAATTGAAATTATAATACTATAATAGATTGAGATTGTCAATCTTTTCAACAGTTTTTTGCTATATTTTCCGATAATTGTATTTAAATAATGATTCTAATTTTTAGATTTATAATGAAGGGAAATGGTATTTTTTCACTTTCATATTTTTTATAATGTAGTTAATAATAATAATGTAGTCTGTGAAAAAAAGATAAAGGAGATGTATTTTATGTTTTTTAAAAATTTAAAAAACAAACTACTTATTCTGCTTTCTCTATCTTTTCTTATTATCCCCCAAGTAGCTTCTGCTTATTCAGACTATATTATTGCAGGTGGCGAAAACATTGGTATTGAACTTAATTCAACTGGCGTTATAATAGTAGGAACTTATGAAGTTGATGGAACTAATCCTGCCAAAAAAGCTAATTTACAAAATGGCGATAAAATAATTAAGATTAATGACCAAGATATATCTAATATTGAAGATATGCTAAATGTGATAGAGGCCACTAATAATAAAGAAAGCCTTTCCATTACGTATAAACGTGGAAATAAAGAAGCCACTACTGTATTAGAATTAAAAAAAGGTGACAATAACGTCTATAAAACTGGATTATATGTAAAAGATAATATTACTGGTGTAGGTACGTTAACTTATATTGACCCTGCTACAAAACTTTTTGGAGCTTTAGGACACGAGATAATCGAGAAAACTACAGGTCAAAAATTAGAAATAAAGGATGGTAAAATATATAGTTCCGAAGTTACAGGTGTAACTAGAAGTACTTTAGGTAAACCAGGAGAAAAATCGGCTAAATATGATAGTGATAATATTTTTGGATCTGTCTTTGAAAATACGACACATGGAATCTTTGGTAATTATACTGATAATATACCAAATAAAAAACTGTATGCTGTTAGTACAGCCGATGATATTAATATTGGAGAAGCTAAAATTTTGACGGTTATAGATGGTACGACAGTCGAAGATTTCTCTATCAATATTTTAAAAGTAAATAGTAATAAAAATATGGTAAAGAATATCCTTTTTGAAGTTACTGATGAAAATCTTTTAAAGACTACGGGCGGTATTATTCAAGGAATGAGCGGTAGTCCTATTATTCAAGGTGAATATATTATAGGAGCAGTTACTCATGTGGTCGTAGATGATCCAACTAAAGGTTATGGAATCTTAATAACGACAATGTTAGAAGAAGCAGAAAATTAAAAATGAAGACTCTTTTTGTCTTCTTACAATAAACCTCTAGATTCCTAGAGGTTTGTCATTTTATATGTACTTTTAAAGTTAGATGCTATAAACTTAATCTTCTTTAATTTCAAAGTCTTCCAACTTGCCATTTTCAAGCATAATTTTATTTACTTTTTCACTAACTTTATTTAGTTTTTCAGAACATTCTTTAGCAAGTTTCATGGCTTCCGTATATTTGTCGATAGCGGATTCTAATGGAACATCCCCATTTTCTAGCTCTTTAGTAATATCTTCTAATAATTTAATTTTTTCTTCAAATGTCATTTCTTTATTTTCCTGCATTATTTTCACCTACTTTCGTTACTTTGCTGGTAACAAGACCGTCTTTTAATTCAATAGTGAGAAGTTCACTCATATTAACATCTTTAATACTCGATAAAATCTTTTCTTTATTTTTTACGATAGCATACCCTCTATTTAAAGTATTTAGGGGGTTTAAAACCTCTAATTGTGAAATTATATGAATTAGTTTTTGTTCTCGATATTTATATAAAATATCAGGATTGTTTAAAATATAATTATTTTGACAAGCATATACACGGGCTTTAATATTGTCTAGAATTTTGTTTATTGCTTTATTTAGATTGTCCATTAGACTATCTAATTTTTGTTCTTTTATTTCATAAATTGTCATGGGCCTTGTTAAAATATAACTACTTTTTAGATTGTTTAACTTTGTTTTATTATGATTGATAATATTATTTAAAGCTGTATATCCCCTTCCTTTAGCAGTTTCTAAATATGTTATTATTGTATTGATGTCTGGAACGGCAAGCTCTCCTGCCGCAGTTGGAGTTGGTGCACGAAGATCAGCTACATAATCTGATATAGTTATATCTATTTCATGCCCGACAGCAGATATGACAGGAATTTTTGAATCATAAATAGCTCGAGCGACAATTTCCTCATTAAAGGGCCATAAATCTTCTAAAGAACCACCACCACGTCCGATTATTAATGTATCAATATTATACGTATCTTTTACTTCGTTAGCTATTTTAATTTTATTTGCGATATCTTTAGCTGCTTCATTTCCTTGAACTAATGCAGGAAATAAAATCGTCTCACAGCTAGGGAATCTTCTTTTAATAGTTGTCAAAATATCTTTAATAGCAGCCCCGGTCGGTGAAGTAACAATGCCAATTTTTCGAGGAATTCTTCGAATCTTTTGCTTTTTTTCTTTATCGAATAATCCTTCTTTAGCTAATTTTTCTTTCAATCTTTCAAAAGCAATATATAAAGCTCCGATTCCATCTTCTAGCATTTCTTCGACGTATATTTGATATGAGCCAGTAGCCTCATAAACATCAATTTTGCCGCTTACTAAAACTTTCATGCCATCATAAGGTACAAATTTCATGTTTCTATTATTAGAGAAGAACATTACAGCGGCTATTCTACTATTTTCATCTTTTAAAGTAAAATAATAATGTCCTCGCGAATGAGCTTTAAAATTTGATATTTCTCCTTTAAGGTAAACCTTTCGAAGAAATAAATCATCATTTATTATTTCTTTTATATATCTGCTTACTTCTGAAACAGTAATATAATTATCCATTTTCTTCCTCTTCGTGATATATTTTATCTAAAACACCATTGATCATTTTTACAACCTTATCGTCAGAATACTTTTTTGCTATTTCGATGGATTCATTAATACATACAAGATTAGGGGTATCAGTATAGACAAGTTCATATACAGCAATTCTAATAATAGCTTGATCAGTTGGTCCCAATCTTTCGATATCCCAATTTGTCATATATTTGCGAATATAGATATCAATATCTTTTTGGTTATTTATAACACCATTGATAATATCTTTTAAAAATGGGGAGTCAATTTTTGTTTTCTCGTTTGAATCAGTATCAGCTATTACTTCGGTAATTATATCAGCAAGATCATAAGTAATATTATTTTTATTATATAGAAAAAGTTGATATAAAATAGTCATGGCTTTTTCGCGTGTTATCGCTCTATTTGTTTTCAACTTCATCACCTCTTTATAATTATATCAAAAAAAAGGAAGATTGAAAATATATTCTTTTTTTGATATAGAAAAATATCTTAATTATGTAAAATTTTATGTGCGAATACTTTGTTTAATAAGCTTAGCATGGACGACCGTTCGTTCAGTATCCGAATAGCATGTACTTAAAGTAAGTATTCGATCGTTGACAGTAAGATTAGTATGAAAATCATATAAGCTTCTTTCTTTTATTGTGTCTAAAAAATTTTGATATGCTGTGTCACTATTAAATTTAGTTGTAATATAATAACTTTCTTCTTCAATTTTATAAACAGAAAATATTTGCCATAAAGTGTTTTCTTTTTCGGTAGATAATCTGATAATATGATTATCTTTATTGCTGTACCAAGATTGTTTAAGAGTCTTACTTAATGACCCAAACATTGTCTTATCAAGTCTACTGTGGGCATATAGAATAGTATTTTTGTTATCTAAATCACTACTATTTCGGTAATCCATAAATACCCACCCTGCTTCATTGTAAGATCTATCAAAAGAATGGTTCAAATAAAAGTCATTATCTTTGTATTGAACAAAGGGATAGTTTATATTTGTATTATTGACATTAATCCAACCGACTGTATCAGAGTTAATACTTTTTAGATTAGTAAAATCGACATCAATTAAAGGAAAAGTAATATAATACCAATAATCACTACTTGTATCTTCATCTTCATTGATTAACTTGGTATTCTCGTCATCTTCTGTTTCTATAATCTCTGTATTTTCATTAATATTATCTACTATTTTAGATATCTTGTGATTATCATTTATCCAAAGAATTATTTTAACAATACTAAAAACTGTAATAAAGGCCGCTACAACTAATAATCCTTTCCATACCCATTTTTTAGGTCTTCTTCTTTTGCGCCTTTTAATAATCCTAACTTCTTTATTCTGCTCACTGTTAGCACTTTTTTTTTCGATATAATCTGGAACTTGATAAATTTTGGCATGTCGTGGAATATATTCGGCTTCTAATTTAGTATCATTATCATCATTCATACCATCACCAATATTATTATACTAGTATTCGATATTATTTACAAGTAGAAAACTCATAAGGTTTTTGAATTAAGATGGATTTGACTCTAGATCGGGAGCGGCTTCTCGATATTCCGTAATATCTTCTGTACAAGTTATAAATAAAGATAATGATATTTTTTCAGATAATTCTTCTTCTTTAATAATCGTAACTTTGGTGATATCCTCAATACTATGATACTTTTCTTTTAATTTATCTTTAGCTAGTTCGATAGCTTTTTCTCTTGCATCTTCATAAGTATACATGACATCAATAACATTTGTTTCATATTGAGTTTCTTTTACTAAAGATAAAGGGAAGAAGATGTCTGTAAAAATAACTTTTGTATCTTTATCAAAGGTTTTATACTTGTGAAAATCAAACAATGAGAACCTTTTATTTAAAAAATTAAGAACTAATACCTCTTTTTCTTTACCTGTATAAGTTATTTCGTGATAATAATAAGGATAATCAATATTGATTGTATACCATACTTCGCCAATAACTTTTCCTTGTGCTTTTTTTCTTACTGTTTCATTATTTGGTAGTAAAATGTCAGAAGAGATAATCACTTCGCCTTTTTTTACATAGGTATTAATTTCTTTTACTTTTTCTCCTGATTCGGCAATTATTGTCTTAATAACTGCATTTTTGGAAGCAACAATATCGTAAATTTTATTTTCTTCTATTTCTTTGTTTATGATTCGCTCCTCTACTTTGACAATATATTTAGTACCTTCTCTCGTGATTTCGATCCACTCCAAATTGTCTTTATTTTCCTCTAATATTTCTTCTTCAATTTTTTCAATTTCTTGATAACTTTTAACAAAAGAATACTTTTTTATGCCTCGTGATGTTAATTCTTGATCTAGTAACTTAATTATTTTATTATTAGAATGAATAATATCCACACTAAAAATAATATTTGATAGAAAATAGATGATTAAAAAACCTAGAATCATAAATGTAAGAAGAAAAACATTTTTTTTGAAAAGTTTTAATATCTTTAGTTTGCCATAATATTTGACGATTTTAAGATCATATATTGTCTTATACTCTTTAACTTTTTCCAAGTCATTATAATCGATTATAATATCGGCTTCTTTATAAGATATGGGAATGAATTTGATAATATTAATTCTGTTTTTGATAAGTCTTTTAACAAAATTGTTCACATTTCGTCCAGATACTTTTATTCTTACATTACTACTGAAAAATCTTAAAATTTTATTTTTCATTTTGTCACCTTCTATAGTACTATTATCTATAGTTAATTTTACATAAAACAAACACTTGCAATATTTCCAGTTATTAATATCTCGTTATCCATCATTCTAGATATTACTAGTTCACTACCTTCAATATGATAGACATTATCTTTATATCTAATAGATATTAAAGTACTAGAAAAAGAGACTATTTCAGTATAATTAATAATATCTAATTTACCTTCTTTATAAATCATGCTATACTTTCTATCGTTAAGATAATTATCTAATATTTTTGGTATTTTCATAATATTTCACATTAATATTTATGCTTTTTATATAAAAAAATTACTATTTATAGGTATTAGTAGTGCATTTTTATCTATTTTTATCATAAGTTATATTGAATATAAAAAAGGGGTGGATTATATGTGTAACAATGAAAATAATTCTTGCGAAAACTGCATTGCAGATATATTGAAAGTTATTCTATTATTACAGCAAAGTGTATGCAAAAATGATTGTTGTCTAGAAACATGCGATAGAGGTTTTCTAGGACAAAATAGCAGTTTATGTTATAATACTAGACCTATAGTATTATACACTTGCTCAAGTGGTAATACACCATTAGCAATGCCCATAAGTAAGAATCCAGCTGAGACAACTACTTCAACAGTATTTAGGCTAGAAAAACTAGATGACTGCTGTGCAACTTGCCGAGTACTTGCACCAAATACCGATACAACAAGTATTTTCCCATACGAAGCTACTAATTCTTTCTTTACTATTAATTTAAATTGCTGCTGTGTACTAAGATGTTTAGATGATACTTTTGTTGATTGTGTATAAAAAACAAGTACTTTTAAGATATAACTCCGTTTCTGAAAATATTTGAAACGGAGTTTTTAGATGGATATATCCAAAAGACGTGATCAAAAAAAGACTGTTTTTATAATACATTGCAGTCTTCTAATTAAAAATTATTTAGCTATCCCGCAAAAGGGCTTGATATTTATCTTGCAGCTCTTTAACAATCTTATTAAATACTAGCGCTATTTCATCATCAGTAAGAGTTTTCGTTGGATCTTTAAAAATTAACTTGAATGCTAATGATTTTTTATTTATTCCTAAACTATTATTCTTGTATAGATCAAATAATACAACATTATCTAATAGCTTACCACCTGCTTTTTTAATAGTCTTAATAATAGTTTGACTATCAATATTATTATCCACAATAAACGATGCGTCCATAATAATACTAGGGAATTTGCTTATTTCTCTATACTTCATTTTTGAAGTTTTTATTTTCTTTAATAGGTCTAAATTAATTTCGGCGACAAAAAGATCTTCTTTGCTAATATTTGGATGTACTCGTCCTAAAAGACCTACGATATTATCCCCTATTAAAATGCTAGCACTCTGTCCAGGATGTAGTTCTTGAGGAATATTTCTATTTATAAATTCGTAGCGGTTATTATAGCCTAAATAATTTAAAACTTTCTCAATAACTCCTTTTAAAATATAGAAATTAACTTTTTTATTATTTCCTAAAGAAAGGTAATAATTGCCACTCATTAAAATAGCAAGCTTTTTGTTTTCAAAATAATCCTTTTCTTTTCGGTAATATCCCTTCCCTATTTCAAATATATTTATATCTATATTTTGTCTATTGTGATTATAATCGTAAATCATCATAAGCGAGGGTATTAGACTATAGCGTAGTGTATTTCTATCTTCTGTCATCGGATCCAATATTTTGATACTCTCAAAGTCATCAGCTGTGTATTTAGCCACTTCGCTATCTTTAATTAAGGAATAAGTAAGAGTTTCTGACAATCCTAAAGAGGACAATAAATTTTTTACCTGCCAATCACTTTTATCATATTTTCCCTTTCGTAAAGGTAATGTCATTGTTTTACCTATTATGTTATCAATTCCATATATTCTTCCAACCTCTTCGATTAAATCTTCTATGGTAGCGATATCTATTCTTCGGGTTGGAACAGTAACTAAAAGATAATCGGCGGTTTCTTCATGCGCAGTAAATCCAAGTCTTCTAAAGATATCTAGAATAGTTTCTTTACGCAAGTCGATTCCTAATACATTATTTATCTTTTGATAGGCAACTTTAATAGTTTTGTCAGAAATAGTAATATTTTTATGTTCCAACATACCTTTTACTATAGTAGCATTGGCATATTTTTCAAGAAGATGAAGACTCCTTTCCATAGCCATATATGCTCTATTAGGATCTAAACCTTTTTCGAATCTAGTAGACGCTTCGCTACGAAGAACTTTTTTACTCGTTTTACGAATTAAGATAGGATCAAAAATAGCAGATTCAATGATAATATTTTTAGTATCATCTTCGACTTCGGTAGATAGTCCTCCCATAATACCTGCAAGCCCAACAATACCATCATTATTATAAATAACAATATCACTTCTACTTAATATTCGTTCGTTGCTGTCTAGAGTAATTAATTTTTCTCCTTCTTGGGCTAATCTTACACCAAGTTTTGCTCCAAGTCTATCAGCATCATAATAATGTAGAGGTTGCCCAGTTTCTAGCATAACATAGTTAGAAATATCGACGACATTATTGATAGGACGGATGCCTGATGCAATAAGTCTTTCCTTGATAAAATTTGGACTTTCCTTAATAGTAACATTTTCTACTCTTCTAGCTAAAAAAAGGGGACAAGCTTCTGTTTTGATTTCTAACGTCAAATAGTTTTTGATATCTTCTTCATTTTCTTCATAATTTAGACATATGTTTTTGACTTTTTTATCATATATAGCACCAATTTCATAGGCCATACCAATAATACTAAAAAGATCTCCTCGATTAGAAGTTAAAGCAAAATCAATAATTTCATCATCAAAACCCAAGTAACTTATAGGATCTTTTCCTAACGGTGCCTCTGCTGGTAACTCACAAATTCCCTCAATATCTTGATCTTTTAAAAATTTATGTTCAATACCTAGTTCTGCTAATGAGCAGAGCATGCCGTTAGATTCTATTCCTCGAATCGTTGTTCTTTTAATAATTCCATTTGGAAGAATCGCTCCAACAAGCGCAACGATTACTTTCATTTCTTCTCTGACGTTAGGAGCACCACAAATAATTTGTAATATTTCAGTCCCGATATCTACTTGACAAATATGCAAATGATCAGAATTAGGATGAGAAGTAGTTGATATTATCTTTCCTATTATCAAGTTTGTAGCGGGCAAAAGTTTGCCCTCACTATCATATTCGTTGCCAATTTTAGTCATATCTTCAGCTAAAGTATGATTGTCAACAGGAATTTCAATATAATCGCTAACAAATTTTCTACTTAATTTCATTATTCATCATCCTTTCGGTCAAATTGCTTTAACATACGAATGTCATTCGTATATAAATATCTGATATCAGGAATGTTATATTTGAACATGGCTAATCTATCTAATCCAGTACCAAAAGCAAATCCTGTATAAATATCGGGATCATATCCCCCCATTTTTAGAACATTTGGATGGACCATACCAGCTCCCAAAAGTTCTATCCAACCAGTTTTTTTACAAAGATGACAACCTTTTCCTCCACATTTGAAACATGATACATCTACTTCAACGCTTGGTTCTGTAAAGGGAAAATAACTAGGTCTAAATCTAATTTTAGTATTATCTCCTAATAATTTTTGGGCAAATATTTCAAGTGTTCCTTTGAGATCAGCTAATGAAATATTTCGGTCGACAACTAGAGCTTCTACTTGCCCAAACTGATGAGAATGAGTAGCATCTTCGTCACGGCGATAGACTTTGCCAGGACATATCATTCTGATTGGCGTTTTGTCTTTGTTATCTTCCATTATATGGGCTTGCGAAGCTGATGTTTGACTTCGAAGTAAAAACTCTTCATCAATATAAAAAGTATCTTGAGCATCTCTTGCAGGGTGACCACTAGGAATATTAAGGCGTCTAAAACAATATTCGTCGGTTTCAATTTCGTCCCCATCAATAATGTCATATCCCATTGAAGCAAATAAATCAGATATTTCGGCAACAATTCTACTGAACGGATGAAGAGATCCCGTTATAATTGCTTCACTAGGTAATGTAATATCTATAGAATCCTCTTTTAATTTTTGATTAATTTCTTCTTCCTGTAATCTTGTACGAACTATTTCAAAACTATCATTAAAAAATTTTTTTATAGTATTTAACTTTATACCATATTCTTTTTTTTCTTCGTTAGGAAGATCTTTTATACCTACTTGCAGATTAGTAATTATTCCGTTCTTACCCAAATATTTTACTTTAACTTGATTTAAGATATCTGTATTAGGTACGTTATTTAAATCTCTTTCGATATTTTCTTTTATTTTCTCGATATTCATTTTTATCTCTCCTTTAATATAAAAAAGCGATACCTCAAAAGGACGAAACATATCCGCGGTACCACCTTTTTTTATAACTTTTATAGCTATACTCTCTATCTTTTAACGTAAGATTATGCGCTAAAACTAGAGGGTGAATTCATATCTATCATAATTTATTCTCCATTTCACCAATTTTGAGAATTCGCTTTTAACTATGTGTCATAGATACTACTATGTCCTCGTCATTGTTTTAGTATTTGTTACCATTATTGATACACCATAATAACTTTTTTACTTTAGTTGGTTGTTTGGTAAGAATATCCTTACCTAAAAATTCTCTTCCTACTTGTTCATCGATATCATAGCGATTAGCGCAACTATCAATACCATGATGTAGATATCTGGCTATAGCACTTTCATCCATAGTCATTTGAAGAGTGTCCTTTAACAGTAGAGCATAATATGGCTCAATGTTTACTAACTGTCTTACTATTTCTTGCCAACACCTCTTTGGAATAATATCCAAATGAAACTCACCTCCAAAAATATTATCAAGTATTTGACTCTGTCTATATTCAAAGCGATAATTTGGACAAATTGGCAAGCCTTCACTTAAAATTGATAGAATATCATACATAATAGACAGATTATATGTTACATCTACATGAAATTGTGATAAAATATCAAGATCATATATATTAGAGGTTTCTTTCCTTCTTTTTAAGTATTCTTGGCATAGTTTCACATCACTTCTAGCTATATCAAAAAAGATAATTTCACTAGGATTAAGTTTACAAATAGCATGTGATATATATGGATCTTCCTCAAATCGTTCATAAGCCGTTTTTAGAAATTCACTATTAGGATTGTTTTTTCTTTCAATAGCTAGTGATTCTATTGCTTTTATAAGAAGATATTTATAAATATTAGCTTTCATATCTTGCATTTTTCGAAGTTCATCCATTTTTGGCATTAAAAATTTCTTTTCTTGCATAAATCCCCCTCATTAATTATTATGGATTATATTGTCATTAAATCTTTTTCTTTGTCTTTAAGCTTTTCTTCAATTATTTTATTATATTCACTAATTAAATCTTGAACTTCGTCGTTTCCCTTTTTCTCTTCATCTTCAGGCAAATGCAATAATTCGATAGCCTTATTAGCTTCCTGACGAATATTACGAAGGGCAATTTTTCCTTCTTCAGCGATATTTTTGACTTGTTTTACCAATTCTTTACGACGTTCTTCTGTAAGAGCAGGAATAACAATAAATACTACTTCTCCATTATTATTAGGTGTAACACCTAAATTAGCTTCGAAAATAGCTTTTTCAATTGCTCCTAGACAAGACTTATCAAAAGGTTTAATTGATATTTGTCTGGCTTCAGGAACTGATATATTAGCTAATGATTTAAGTGGTGTAGCAACACCATAATATTCGACTAAAATGCCATCTAACATATTAGGGTTTGCTCTTCCCGCACGAACATTAATAAACTTATTTTCCAATGCTTCAATTGATAGAAGCATTTTTTCTTCAGTATTTTGAATTATTTCATCCATATATCTATATTCTCCTTTTTCAGTAATTATTTTAACATATTTTTTATCTATTGTAAATATTTTTATTATTATACATATTATAAAAGACATTTTAATCGTTTATAAAATATTGTCTCTATTAAATATGCAATACACATTTTTCTCTTAACATTACAGTAATTATATATATTTATCCAAAAAGATACATATAAATAACTATTTTTCATATAATATTAGCAATCTATATTGACAATTGCTAAAAACATAGCTATAATATGTATGTATTAAAAAGGAAGGTGAAAAAAATGAATATTAATAATCCTTATGAAGAAAATTTACAAAAACCATTAGAAAAATATGGCCGCGATATTACTAAAGCTGCCAAAGATGGAAAAATTGATCCTGTTATAGGACGTGACGAGGAGATAAGATCTATAACTAGAATATTATCAAGAAAAACGAAAAATAATCCGGTCTTAATAGGTGAACCAGGTGTCGGAAAAACCGCTATTGTTGAAGGTCTTGCTACTAGAATTGTCAAAGGTGATGTCCCAAATAGTTTGAAAGATAAAACTATCTGGGAGTTAGATATGGGTTCTTTAGTTGCGGGAGCTAAATATCGTGGTGAATTTGAGGAAAGATTGAAGGCTGTCCTAAAAGAAGTAAAAGAAGCTGACGGTAATATTATCATGTTCATTGATGAAATACATATGATCGTAGGTGCAGGAGCTCTTGAGGGGGCTATGGATGCAGGAAATATGTTAAAACCCATGCTTGCTCGTGGCGAAGTTCACTGTATAGGGGCCACTACTTTAAATGAGTATCGTAAATATATCGAAAAAGATGCTGCTTTAGAAAGAAGATTTCAAAAAGTTTTAGTAAAAGAACCTAATGTTTTCGATACTATTACTATTTTAAGAGGACTAAAATCAAAATTTGAAGTATTTCATGGTGTCAATATTAAAGACAAAGCACTAATCGCCGCTGCTACTTTATCAGATCGATACATAACTGACAGATTTCTTCCCGATAAAGCTATCGATTTAGTTGATGAAGCAGCAGCCACTATTAAAGTCCAAATGGAATCCGTTCCAACAGAATTAGACAACCTTGAGCGAAGTATTATGCGATTAGAAGTAGAAAAAGAGGCTCTAAAAAAAGAGAAGGATGAAATTTCGAAAAGACGTGTTATTGAAATTGATGAAGAACTAGAAAAACTTAAAATTGAAGAAGAAAATTTAAGAGCAAAATGGGAAAAAGAAAAAAATATTAATAGTAGAATAAGCCGAAAGAAAGAAGAGATAGATGCTGTTATTTTTGATTTGGAAACAGCAGAAAATAACTATGATTTAGAAAAAGCTGCTAAATTAAGACATGGTACTCTTCCACGTCTCGAAAAAGAATTACAAGAATTGCAAAGCCAAAACAAATCCGATATTTTGTCAGATACTGTCGATGAGGAAGCTATTGCTAAAATTATAGCCAAGTGGACTAATATTCCCGTTTCAAAATTGGTAGGTAGCGAAAGAGATAAACTTCTCCATCTTGAAGAAAATATGAAAAAAAGAGTGAAAGGACAAGATGAAGCTATACATCTAGTAACACAGGCTATTATTCGGACAAGAGCAGGTATTAAAGATCCAAATAGGCCTATAGGTTCGTTTATTTTTCTAGGTCCTACAGGAGTTGGAAAAACAGAAGTTGCCCGCACTTTGGCTTATGAATTATTCGATGATGAAAGACATATGATTAGGATTGATATGTCTGAATATATGGAGAGTCACTCTGTAGCTAGACTCATTGGAGCACCTCCTGGATATGTTGGTTATGATGAAGGCGGCCAGCTTACGGAAGCTGTCAGAAGAAACCCCTACTCGATTATCTTATTTGATGAAATCGAAAAAGCCCATCGAGATATCTTTAATGTTCTCTTACAAATATTAGACGATGGTAGAATAACTGATGGTCAAGGAAGAACTGTCGATTTCAAGAACACAATTATTATTATGACTTCTAATTTAGGAAGCGAATATATTTTAGAAAACAAATCCGAAGCCAACGATCTTGTAATGCTCGAATTAAAAAAGACCTTCAAGCCAGAATTTATCAACAGAATTGACGAAATTATTATTTTTAAATCTTTAACGAGAGAAGTAATTTCTGATATTATTGATAAAGTGATTTCTGATATTGAATATCGTCTGAAAGATAAAAATATTCATTTAAAACTAACTGTTCAAGCCAAAGAATACATTTTGGACAGTTCCTATGATGAAAAATATGGTGCAAGACCAATAAAAAGATTTATTCAAAGACATGTCGAAACATTAATAGCGAAAGCTATTATTGAAGATAAAATAAAATTCGATAGTACCATAACGATCGACTTGGAAGAAAATCATTTAACGATCAAATAAATTCCGTTACGTCTTAAGTAAAAATTAGAGACTCAAAGCAGTCTCTTTTTTTCTAAAGATAGTACTTCTTAATAGCTAAATTCAATAGTCTATTGATCTTTATTAGTGTTAATATATTTTGGAAATAACAAAAAACTCGTTTCTATTGTTCAAGAAACGAGATAAGATTTATCTTATTTACATATTTAGATCATTAAATTCTGTATTTAACATAGTGTATTTTTCATTTATTTTACTGCCATCAGCTTTTTCCAAAGAATACCATCCTTTACAAAAGGCTAATTCAAAAACTTCTCTCTGTAAAACTTTGATATCATTAAACACCTTCTCATATTGAGAAAATAAATTTTCATTAGAAGCTTCTGTTAAAGCAACTACATAGTTTTTCTCCATCTCTTTAAGAAGCGATAAGGCACTATTTAAATAGTCTTTATCATTTTGCTTAATTCCTTTTTCGACTTCTGTTTGAGGATTAGATATCTGATTATTGGTGTTCATTTTTCACCTCCAAAATATTTAGAACTGCCTGCATGTTTCCATATAATGTTTGGGCTACTTTTTCTAGCATACTTTTAATTTCAGGGTCTTTAATTAATTCTAAAGAGTTAATTAAGCTTTTGTATCCACCATAATTCCACTGGAACATATCTGATAGATAGTCTAAATCTTTACATGATATAATATCAGGAACTACTTCGTAAGTATTATTCATTTTATCTCCTTTCCAATATTATTATGGACAAAAAGTTTTGATTTCAAACATTATTGACTTATTAACTCTTATATTTTATAATATTGCTAGTGAAAAAAATGAAGATAAATAAACCTAGAATGAAAAATAGTATCGCTTTGACTTTTAAAGAATGTATAGAAGAAAATACTTTTTCTAATATTTATTTTTCCAAATCACCGCTTAATTACATATCTATTCAAGATATAACTTTTGATAGTTGTCATTTTAATAATATTAACTTTTCTAATATAAAACTAGCCAATGTCGACTTGATTGATTGTTATTTTGAAAATTGTGATTTATCAAATATTAATTTTAGTAAAAAATATATTCGAAGAGTTGTATTTAAAAATTGTAAATTAGTGGGTATTAACTTTAGTGAAACAAATTTTAGTGATATTGAGATAATAGATTCTAATTGTCAGTATTTAAATTTGAATAATGCTAAAATTAGAAACTGTCTTTTTACAGAATGTAATTTAGATAATTCTTCTTTTATTGAATGTGATATTAAAACTATAGAATTAAGAAATAATTCCTTAAAACAAAGTGATTTTTTAGAAACTAATTTAAATGGTATTGACTTTTCTTCTTCTAGTATTGAAGGTATTAGAGTTTCTATGAAATATACTAAAGGAATGAAAATTAGCTTCTATCAAGCGCATATTATCTGTAATCTAATTGGTATTGATACCATTTAATGTCAAATACTCTAAAGAAGAATTGACATAACTATAAAATTGATATATATTTATTTTAGGAGGGTAAATAAAATATGAATAATACTAATAATGAAGATTATGCTAATGCATGGCAAGAGGCTTTTAACAATAGAGATAAAAAGGGTTTTAACCGCGTAGAAGAAAAAAGTTGTGGCAATTTTTCTACACCAACGGATAAAGTTGAAAAAGAAAAAAGACCTAGAAATTCTATTAGGCAGTACGCTGCTGGCGCACTAGCAACTCTTTTACTCTTATCTGGAATTGAACTTGGAGAAAAAATCTATCGAAAAATAGAATATCATCATGACTTAAAAACAGCTAAAAAAGAAATTGCCGAAGCAGCACAGGAAAGTTTATTAGACACTGGAATAGCCGCTACTACTTCAGAGGGTGAAATAGTTATATTACAAAGCGACGAAAATGAATATTATAAATTAGATTTAAAGACGCCAGAAGAAGCTTATCCGTACTTTTTAGTACTGTCTCCTTCGGAATTTAATAATTTAGTTCAGACTATACCATATCAGAATGGAAGTTATTATTACACTGGTAGTAGTCAATTTTTTGGAATTAACGGATATTTAGATCAATCAGGAGCTCCTAGTAGTACTGTCTTTGCCAACTATATGGAAAGTGAACTTGTAGAGGCATATCGCATTGGTGATACAAATGTTTTTCTTAATGCAGATGCTGATTCGGAAGGGAGAAATAGATAATGGAGACAAATATAAAGACGATTATTTTAGATGATGGAATAAAGTATATGATAGTTGAAGAAATGGTTATTAATAAAACTTTATATACACTTTTTGCCAACATTGATAATGAGAACGATATTTGTTTCCGCAAAACAGTAAAAAAAGATGGTAAAGAATATTATGTTGGACTAGACGATGAAAAAGAATTAGAAAGAGTAATAATGCATTTTACTAAAAATATATTAAAATAAAATTTTGTTTCGATTCCAAAATTAATAACTAAAACAAAGTACACTTAAAAACTGCACTTTGTTTTTTTTGGTTAAAATAATTTATTAATTATTCTTTTTTATTCGAATTGTATAACGAGAATTACCACGATAATCCCCATTATCATCGAAATCCTCTTCATCCTTATACGTAAAAACACTTAAAATAATATTCTCAACTTTTTCAATGCCCGCTGTCGCATATAACTTAACTGAAGTGATTAATGTATTTTCTTCTACTTGCTCAAGATGACTATAGAAGGTTCCTTCTTTCTGATTAACATCATCATAAAAATAAACATAAAAATATTCTCCAAAGCAATAAATATCTGGCTCTAAAAAGGTTTTATTAAAGTTTGTTGTATCATCTAGAATAAATTTGATATTAAAACCTATTTTATACCCTTCAATATTAGTATAACTATTATAACTATTAAACCAAGCTTCTTTAAAATTATTTCCAGATACTCCACTATTAGAAAAGAAAACTTCAAATGATCCTAAATCCTTTCCGCTTATAAAGTTCGTATAATATACATCTTCAATAACTTCTTTATCAATATAGTTGTTATCATACAGATATATACCGACTTTAATAGGATTATGATCTATATATTCTTCTTTTTTTTCCACAATAGTCTTATTATCTTCCTCAAAAACCTCTTCTTGACTATTATTTTCACATCCTGTTATAAATAATAACAGGAGAATTAGCAATATTTTCATATTTCACATCCTTTTATCTATTAAAATTACTATCATTTTTTTCTTATTGTAAGATTATCATCATTACTCAAATAACCAATTAACATACTCGAATCATCGTGATGTTCTTTTATATTCTCTTCTACTATTTCCTCATTATAGTTAGCATAACAGTATTTACAATGATGAGGACAAGTATTATATACCCCGACATCTACCATTTGGACACAATTACATTTTTGTTCTTTTCGCGCCTTCCAGTTAGGAAATTTTTTGCCAGTCATTCTATATGCAAGTTCATGCGATAGACACTCTCCTTTAACAAAACCATATGAGGTTAAATTTTCCTCTTCAAAGCAAGTTTGGACAGATATTCTATATTTTTTTGCACTCTCACTAAATTTTTCACCAATTATTTTATAATCACTTTCAGTAAATTTCCTTTGTTTCAATATCCTAGCATTATTCTTTACATTCTTATAATCATCTATAAAAGAGACTATTATTTTGTTTACATATCCTTCTAATAAACAGCACAATTTTTCAAATGCTCTTCTATGATATTCTAAATTATACTTGGAACTTATAAATATGGGATCATACCTAATATATAAATTATCTATTCCTACTATACTAGATAGTTCTTTAACCGCTTCAATTATCATTTTTTTGCTAGGAATATTAGGTTCAATATCTTTTTTATATGATGTTAGAGTGACATGAAATAATATTGGTTTATCAATTTCTTTTAAGTATGAAAGGATTGGTATAGGATTTTTTGTACAAAATAAAATAGCATCTACATCTTTAAAAAAAATTCTTGATACGTTTTTAGGGTAAAAGGGATTGCGGACATCTAAAAAACCTTCTCTATATCTATTTATAAACCATTTAGAATAAAAGGCTACTATATCTGTTCTTCCCGATACATTTAAAATCATTACAACCACCCATTTCATCTTGTCATTCTTCTATCTTTTTTAAGCAATATTTAATTTCTTTATATTAGTTAGCCTCTTTTTATAACTCTATTATGGAATCTTCGTTACCACTTACAGTATATATATGTTTCTTCATTAGAATATTATTTTTGTTTATAAAGCCTTTTAACTCTAAAATATTGTAAAGACGATCTCTAACTATTTCGTTATTAAATTGCACTTTTCAAAGAATTAAATATAAATCTTTTTTTTATCTGTATTGAAAATATGATTCTCAAAATTATTTTGATAAATAAAAATATTCTTGTTAAGAGCACTCTTCTATCACTAAATTATATCATATATCTAATAAAAATAAAATATTTTCATAAATTTTGGTAAAATTATAGTATAATATTGTTTATAACGGTTGAAGGGAAGTGTATATAATGAATCATAAATATATAAATAGTGAAACATTTGAAATTATGAATAATATTATTGAAGTCGACGAGGCAATAGCGGAAACTATTTCCATATTAAATAAAAAAGGATATTATACAAAATATTGTTGCTCTGGTCATGTGAAAGATCCAAGATTATATGAACTATATAAGGAAAAGTCTTTAGAAGATTTTAAAGGCGATTTAGGTTATATAATTAGTAATAAAAATGGTGAATATGATATTTTAATACCATATACTTATACTCATATCTATATAAAGTTTAAAGAAAATATTAATTTTAATATTCTACCAGAGGGGTTTAAACTAAATGGCAAAAATCTTATTGAAATGAAAATTGACTATTATAGCAATGGTAAAAGAAAAAGCTCTAATGATATTGATAAAGAACTAAAGATTGCTAATAAGGTACTATTAAATTGGGCTTTATCTTTGCCGAAATTATAATTTTACTATTTTTATATTAAAAAACATTTTCACCGAAGCTAGAGAAGAAACTAATTAAAAAAGACACAATTAACTTGTAAGACACGATCACTAATTATATCAATATACAAGTGTACTTTTTTAATGACAAAAATATTCGAAAAAGTAAAAAGGAAAGGAAGAAAATAATATGAAACATGAAATGAAATTACAGCCGGAATATTATAATTTTATACTTAATGGTACAAAAAGAATTGAAATTAGACTTTTTGATGAAAAAAGACGACAAATTAAAATTGGAGATACAATTAAATTCTTAAAAGAGCCGGAATTAAAGTGCTCGTTTACTGCAAAAGTTGTAGGTTTATTAAGATATAATACTTTTGAAGATATGTTCAAGGATTTTGACATTTCAATTTTATCGGATGAATCGATGAGTAAAAGTGAATTGATTGACGTTCTTGAACAATTTTACACCAAAGAAAAACAAGAACAATATGGAGTTTTAGGAATAAGAATCGAGTTGATTTAAAAGGGATAATTTTTTAGTTAAAACCATATATATCTTATATAATATACTAAACATTCTATTATTTATATATTTATACTTTTTCTGTCAAAATAAATTAGGCATGACTATTTGTATTTTTAACATTAATTAATTTTAAATGGCAAATAATATTTGACATATTTAGTCATGTTAGAAATTCTCAATTTAGAAAAATATATACAAAATTTAAGAGCATTACAAGATAGCCATCGAATTTCAACCTAAAATTGAAAAGTTGTTTAATGAAATATAAATTTTTACTAAAAGAAAGCAAATACTAAAAAAGCAAAAAGATTTACAAAATATTAAACAATAACAAAACTTACACAGTGATTTTTGACAAAATATATTTTTTTTGCTATTATATAGAGCAATTTCAAAGAGAGGTGTTTTACATGAATTTGATGACGCAAGCTATAGAGAATATTTATAAGTATGGAAATACTACATTACATTTGGATAGGTACAATTGTAAAGTAATATTTAATGTTGGAAATGATAACAAACTGAATATTAGAGTGGAATTTAATTATGGTAATTTAATTGATAAATACGATTTAAGCACAGAAGAAGGTTTACCTCATATTTCATATTTAGTATACTATTCATTTGTAGATTTAGCAAGAAAAAGGGATAATGTATATTTAACTAGTGATATTGGAAAAAAAGCAGAATTAACAATTGTTGCTGTAAATGAATTATATCGTCAACTAATACCTATAATATCAACTGAACGAAGATATATAGAAGCTTTGGCAAAAAGCGATGTCGATTATCAAGTTTTTGCTAATTCATCTAGGTATGATGATAACAATTCCAATATATTAAGCATAAAAGATATTATGGAAATATTGGTAAAAGGTTATGATGAATTTAAAAAAGCATTGATAAATGCATGTAGATTATGGAAAAAAACAGGAACAGGAAATATTGATAAATCAAATGATGCTTTCAATAACTGGAATAATTTTTTAAATCAATTATATATTGCTCAACTTTTCGATCCATCAAAAATCGATTTGAATAGTTTAAATATTGATTACGAATTTTTAACTAGTAAAAATTATTTATCAAATCCAGCAATAGCTTGTGAAGAAGAAATCGAAGAACTAGAAATTGCCCTTTTAACTCCAAGTAAATCTGTTATATTAGTTGGTCCACCAGGTGTTGGGAAAACAGCAATTATTGAAGGATTAGCTTATAAAATAAGTCGAGGCCAAGTTTCTCCCGTGCTTAAAAATAAACAAATATTAAAAATTAATACATCTTCTTTAGTTAGAGGATGTACTCTTGTCGGTATGTTTGAAGAAAAGGTTGAAAAATTAATGAAATATTTATCTGAAAATCCAGACACCATTTTATTTGTCGATGAAATCCATACTGCAATTGGTGCCGGACTTGGAAGTAAAGGAAATTTGGATTTGGCAAATATAATGAAACCATATATTGATCGTGGACAAGTTAAATTTATAGGAGCGACTACTGAAGAAGAATATGAGGAACATTTTAAAAGTGATAAAGCATTTAATAGAAGATTTCAAAAAATTTCTATATCAGAATCTCAAAAAAGTTCAGTATATCAAATAATCGAAAAAACTATCGTAAAACTAGAAAAAACGACTGGAATAAAATGGAATTTTGATATTGATATATCTAAAATGATAATTAGTCATATCATTAAATGTACAGATGAAAAGCATCGTGTTTATAATGATAAAAGATACAATCCGGATATTTCCATAAGTATATTAGAAAATTCGTTTGCCAGAGCTTTGCAGAAAGGAAATGATAGTATTACTATTGATAATGTTGCGGATGCAATAAGAAAAAGTGATTTTCTATATGAAAGTGTTAGAACAAACTTTGCAAATCAATTATTATCTAAATATCAATCTATTGCATCCTGCAAACATACTCCTCTTACTAGATGCAAAATAATTAAATTCCCTCCATCTGAAATATAAAAAAGAACGATTAGACACTAATATCATAGTCGTCTTTTTCTTTTTTTCGTATATTTATTCAAATAGTCTGTCCATTCAGAAGCGTTTTCTTCATCAAATAGATGATATAAAAAATCTACAATAATTTGATGCCTGCTTTTTGCTTCTTCTTTTCCTGACTCTGTCAACATTAAATCCTTAAGTTTTAATATTTTTTCAAATAGATGGCAAACACTACTTTCAGCACATTTGCTTGGATGGTTTCCCATTGGCATGTCTTCTGTTGGAAATATACTTCTATCAAAAAAAGGTTTCCCATGTTTTAGACAATATTTATACTCTCTCAAAAGACCATTGGCGCCAAGTGCATCACACATATCAGCATCAGATACGATTTTGCCCTCAAGAGTCGTTGGAATACAACCTTTTAATCTTTTGCTATACCCAATATTATTAAGTGCAAGGCAAACCTGCTTCTGTGTATTTTCATCTACATTACATTCTTTCATAATTCTTTTAGCATTTGTCAAATTTTCAGCATTATCCATACCAAATAATTTATAATCATCTACATCATGAAGTAATGCTATTAGAGATACAATCTCTTGGTTTCCGGACTCTTTTTTAGAAAATTCTAAAGATAAATCTAAAACTCTATTTATATGTTCCATACCATGTCCTGAATCATCTTTATTTAGTAACTCATTTACACTTTTTTTTATTTGATTTATCATTATCTAACCTCCTTAAACCAATTTCAACTCTATAACCAAAGCAGCAGTGTATGAATTTTTTAACATCCAATTTAATTATATAACGAATTTAAAAATAATAAAAGACTATTTTCAAAATCTTACGACTTTGTCAACAGTTCGAATCAATTTCCTTTGGAGTTGATTCTATATGTTTTAATCTAACAAAAATTAGAATAAATTTCCCTATGGTGTCCGAGAGAGAAAAGTACAACAACTCTTTGAGCAAAATAAATAGTCAGTAATAATTTATTAACTGACTATAGTATATTATATTTTTGCCATTATTGATCTAAAATTTCGTTTTCATACAATTTTTTATACGTCTTGTTATTAGATAATAATTCTTTGTGTGTTCTTACATCACTTATTTTCCCTTCTTCTACAAGCATAATTCTATCAGAATTTATAACAGTGGATAATCTATGTACAATTATTAATATAGTATATTTGTCTTTCATATTATTTATTACTTGTTGAATATATCCCTGTATTTCATTATCTAGAGCTGATGTTACTTCATCAAAGAGAATAATTTTAGTATTTTGTATAAAAGCACGAGCAATTGTTAATCGTTGCCTTTGCCCACCAGATAATGTTACACCACCTTCTCCAACTATTGTATTATATCCATCTGGCAAATTATTAATAAACTCATCTAAACAAGCTAGCTTACAAGCTCTAACAATTTCTTTATCTGTAACATCTTTATCTGTTTTGGCTAAAGTATAATAATATAATGATTTAGCTAGACCAGATATTTGCAAAAGAATCTTTAATGGATATGTTAGCCGAAGTTCACTTACAACATTTACTTTTTCTTCTATGGTTTCATTTTTTGGGACTTTGCAGGTTTCTTTGGCATAGTCGATCGCCCTCGCTTTCGTTCAACTATATTATAGCCGTTTTCTTGATAATTTTGAATCCAATTTCTTAAAATTCCGTGACTACTTAATCCTTCATCAATGACAACACAACAAATAGCCTCATTATTTACTAATACTCTGTTAATTATCCTTTCTTTTTCATTTTTTGAATAATACCTATTCTTATCAGTTCTTAAAATTTTGTAACCATGTTTATCTATTAATCTTACTAAATATTTTATTCCATCCAGTCTTATTCCATATTTTTTAGCTAGGCTATTTACTGTTTTGCCTTGTTTTCTTTCTTGATAAATATTTATTTTATCTTCATAAGTTAATTTACTCATATAAAAACCTCATTTCTTTATCCAAGAAACGGAGTTCATATCATATCTAGTAAATTCAATAAGAAAAACATGTGTGTGAGAAACTATAATAATAAACATACAGTGATATATAAAGCTCATAAGAATAAAGTACATAAACCAATAGAAGAAGACAATATATTAACTAGATTTAGTGGTGGAATTATGGGCGATCATGATACTACTTTATATAAATATGGAACAAAAAATTATGAATGTAATATTCATCTAGGAAGGTATTTAGAAGAATTAATTCAAAATATTCCTGGTATCTTATGGTTTTAAAAAATTTGAACAAGATAAGGTAAGAGAATATGAAAAAGAATTTGATTCTATTTTGAAATTGGCCAAAGAAGAAACTAAATGTATTAAGTCAAGATTTTATAAAGATAAATCTAGGAAATTATATGAAAGATTAAAGAAATATAAAAAGAACCATTTATATTTTATAAAAGACTTTGAAATTGATTTTGATAATAATAGAAGTGAACAAGATTTAAGAATATTTAAAATTAAAACCAAAGTATCAGGTAGATTTAGAAGTATGAATGGTTCTGAATGTTTTGCCAATACCCTATCAATTATAAAAACATCTATTAAAAGAAATATTAATCCTTTCGAATCGATACAAAGAATTTTTGACAATCAAGTATTATTTGCATAAGAAAAGAGTAAATTTGAAGATCTACTCTAATTTTTGCGTGCTATAGTCTGAATAGTTACCATTTTCAAAACTATTTATTACAACTGACTAGGAAAAAATAAAGATTATATGATATAATTAATTTGAGGGATATGTGATGGATTTATGATTATAAATGAAAAAAATATATATTTTTACCATTATATAAATCAATATTATTTATGTTTTGTAGATTTGAAATCAATTCTAAAGATCCTCAAGATATAATTATAACTAATGCTTTAAACATTAAAAAAAGAAAAAAGAATTGAGTATATATATGATCTTACTTGTAAACATATTGATGATTTTTATAATAATGATAATATATGTGGTTTTAAAAATCGTAAATGTTATGTCCAAAGAGCAAAAAATAATAATTTAAAGGATGGTTGTTATAGAAAGTGTTTATATAAATCTGAAACTGGGTGTACTACGAAAAATCTTGCTTGTAAATTATTTAATTGTTCTGAAGTTTATTGTAGACGAAAAGTAATTACATACAAGAATTTAAAAACATCAAAAGTATTATTATTTAGACAAAGATTTATTGTAAAGTCAGATTTTTTTCATTAAGAGAAGATGTATTAAAAGATTTATATTCTTATAGTATTATTTATTCTACAATTCGTGTAAGTATTAGACTGATAAGAAATTATATAGTTTTAAATAAAAGAAAAAATTGTATTAGGTGTTGATTTTATGTCAGAAAAACAAATAGAACAAATTAGAAAAGTTGTATATGCATTTGCAAGTTTATCAAATATTAATGATAAACAGGCTTGTGATAATCTCATTAATCGTTTAATTAATATGCATATAAATGATGTAATGGATTATTTAGTAGTTTCTTTAAGTGATTTAGTTTCTAGAGGTGTTTTGAAACAAGAAGATGTTTTTTCAAATGTAGATTTATTAATTGCAATTAGTCCAGAAACATTTTCATCTACTGATGATTTAATGAAAAGATTAAATTGGTTGAAAAGTATGAATATGGAATATCCACAAATGCCTTTGTCAGAAAATCATAAATTAGTGATAGATGCATTTGATAAGTTTAATCAAATAATTGGTACTAATTTTGATGCATATTATACTGGTGGATTAATGGGATATTTGGCAACAGATCACCCATTAGAAAGATATCATGGTGATTTAGATTTATTTCTTAATGAAGAGCAATTAGAATCTTTATATGAATTAATACAACAAAGTGATGAGTTTAAATTTATTAGTAATATGGATCATAAAGAAGAAAATGGACATGAATTTAAAATTCAATATAAAGGAACACCTATGAGTATTGGTTTATTTCTTTTTGAAAGAAAACCAGATAATGAAATAGTAATCAAAGAATATTATCATAGAGATAATAATCAAGATAATGAATTGCTTGTTAATGAACAACATTTAGCACCTAAGTATGCTGAAATGATATTTTCAAATCAAGTTAGACAGCATAATGGTATCTCATATAAAATGCAAAGTTTAGAAAGTATTTATAATGCAAAGAAAAATTCTAGACCTCAAGATAGATATGATGCTAATTTAATAAAAGATAGTATTAATTTAATGATTGATTATAGATTAGATACTGAAAAGCAAAAAAATTATGATGTAAAAAGAAAAAATGCAGATTTATCAATTGTAGCAGAAATTGAAAAAAAATGTAACTATTCAGACCTGAAAATAAAATAATTATGAAAAGTAGCATCAAAAATGCTGCTTTTTCTTTCGATATATGGGATAATAATATGGTAAAGGATAGTGGTTATAATGGGAAGAGCAAGAGATTAAATAGACCAAAAAAGAAGATAAACACGAAATCGAAGAACTGCAGGTTAAAGGTATTAATTGTTAGTTAATATAAAGAGAGAGTGAGAAAATTGAGTATAAAGACAATAAATATAACTATCGATGAACTTGTCGATAAATTTAAAGAATACAATAATAACGAAGAAGATATCGCTTTAATAAGAAAGGCATATGATTATGCCGAAAAAAAACATTTCGGACAGAAGCGAATTACTGGTGACGACTATATTCTTCATCCTTTGAACGTCGCCTTAATTCTAACAGAAATTGCTGCTGACAGTCAGTGTATGGCTACGGCTCTTTTGCATGATACTATAGAAGATTCTGATTCGACAAAAGAAGAAATAGAAAGTTTAGTTGATAGAAAAATAAATCTTGAAATATCTGAATTTAGTAAGTATTTATAAGTTCTTATTTTGAAATAAATTATATTTCAAATAAAAAATTTTAATCAAGGCTAAATTTTACAGCTGCGCTGGCCTTGACTAAAATTTCATTTGAAATCATAGTATAAATAACAAAATAAGAAGTTCTTTGACAATTTGCAACTTTATATAGAAATAATAGACAACTTACACACTTTTATTGACAAACCCTGTCTAAGTAGTGATAGATAAGACTTCCTTGTTCCCTTCTTTACTAATCCATAGAACAATATAAGCAGCTTTCTTTACTACACTTCCATTATTTCGAACACTAAAGTGAGTGGCATCAATAAATACAATAGGGTAAACTCTATCTAATCTTCTTTTTTGCCATTCTAATATCTCTGGCATAATTTTATCTGTAATATCACTGATCATATCATCACTTAAGTTACAACCAAATAGTTCATAGATTTGATCTTTTATTTCATTGGTTGTCATTCCTAATGCATACATCGATATAATTTTATCTTCAAATCCATTAATACTTTTTGCATAAGGCGGTAACAAATTCTGCATCTAATATTTTCTGCAATGCTGGTCCAAATAGATTCCTCATCATTTCTTGCATATCGTCCATATTTTTGATTGTATGAGTTTTTATATACTCATCCATATAGTCATTTACTTCTTTTGGTAATTCATTTTTTCTCATAATAAAACCTTCCTTTTCTTATTTTATCATATCGGAAGGTTTTCTTCTATTTACACAACTTTTTCTATACTCTCGTATTTACTAATCTTTCTTTTTTATACTTATTTAATTATAATTAGGCGATTATTAATTAATATTAAAAGTCTTAATCTCCTTGTTTTCTATTTCTTTTAAAGCAATCTTTTCATTACTAAATTCCCAATCAATTTGATAATCAGGTAGCAATTTTGTTTTTATAGGATATATTCTAGGAATTATGATAATTGCTTCAAAATTATTAAGTAGTTTTAAATCTTCTATTGAAATTAGTGGCTCAAATCCTTTTTCGGTTTGTTGATTTCCGCATAGTTTTGATATATCCTCTAATGTTTCAGTATCATTTGCTAATAAGTATATTATGTTTCCAAATACCATTTTCAGTATTTCGGTTCCTTCTGCACCATAAGTGTTTCTTAACTCTAATAAACTTCTTATAAATATACTAAATTTGATATTATGACCTCTTGCAAGTGTCAACATACTATTGAAATCTTTAATTGGAATTAAATTTTCAAAATCATCTATGACAACATTTAGTCTACGAGTTTTATCATTCGTAGATGTTGCAGCATAATAACATTCTTCAATTATTAATGGTATTAATCTTCTAGAAGTAGATTTATTATTGCTAACAATAAATAATGCAGTTTTATCCTTTTGAATATTTTTCATATCAAAATTGGATGAAGATAACATTTTTAATAATGTTTCTCTTGATACAAATAATCTCATGTTTTGAAGGAGTACTGATAGAATGCCACCTTTTGTTTCATTTGGTGCTAATACAATGTTAGATAAATTAATGTATGTTGGAGAAGTTTTATCATATTTCTTAATTTGTTCTGATAGTTTATCAAAGTCTGATACTAGATTTAATATACTACTAATATTAACTTCTTCTTTCTTTGCATTGTCAAATAGATATAGTGCACTACCTACAAATAATAATGTAGCAGAATTGTTCCAAAATGGATCAATGCTAGCATTAAATGTTTCATTACAGCAGAAATAATAACCAACATTTTCTAATAATTCTATTGCTTTATCCTTTTGTCCATTCTTATATAATTCATATGGTAAACTTAATGGATTGAAATTATCACCTACTGTAGGATTATCTAGATTGATTACAATAGTATTGTAATTTTGCTTTTTCAATTCTCCTGATAGAATATCATAAATTTCACCTTTTACATCATGAACTATAAATGATTCTTGTGCTTTAATTGCAAGTCTTAATTGCGGTAACATTGTTGACTGAGTTTTACCACTTCCTGTTGAGCCAATTACTAAAGTGTGAGATTCATCATCTTTAATATAAAGATTGTTATCATCATACATCATTGGTATTCCTGATTTTTTAATTTCAGAATCATAACTGATTGGGGTTAGTTTAGATTTTAGTTCTTCAACTGTTGCCCATCTAGAATATGCCATGCATATCACTTCCTTTCAATAACATTATAACACCAACATTTTTTTACATTTAAACAAAAGTGGCTTTTTAATAAAAGACATGATATAATATCAAATATATAGGTGATATTATGTTTTCAAATAATTTAGTATGCAATATTATTGAATACTTAAATAGCAACATAAATAAAGAAATTACTAGTGATGAATTGAGTTTGTTATTCTATTTTAATAAAACATATATAATAAAAAAATTTAAACAGGAACTAAATATATCGATACGTGAATATATCAACGTAATGAGAATATATAATAGTTTGCCATATTTTAAAGATGATAATTATATATTAAGTATTGCTTTCAAAAATGGTTTCAATTCATTAGAATACTTTTCAGAAACGTTTAAAAAAATTATGGGGGTGTGTCCAAGCGTCTATAAAAAATATTTAAATCATAAAGATATTACCGATGAAGAACAAGAAAAAATTTTATATAATATATCTAGAATCAGTAATATCAAATCTAATGCTCTAAATTATTTAAATCATAGAAAACCTGTTGCTAGTAGCTATGTTAAAAAATTAGAGTTTAAATAAATTATCGTTATTATTTATCTTACCGTTTTTCACATCATTTAACATTTCTTGATATGCAGGCCTTTTATCATTTTTAGCACTTATTCCTGCATCTATATATACTTTATGAATAGTATATCTTTTAAACTCACAAAATTCCTTTAATCGTTCTTGTTGTTCACCTAAACTAAATCCTTCACGACTTTGTTCTTCGGTTGATACACTACAATAAATACCAGCAATTTTTACATTTTCGTTCATTTTTTCATCTCTCCTTTTCTTATTTTTAGAGAGATTAAAAGCACAAAAAGACCGATACTTTTAACCTCAAGTATTGTACTTCCTTTTTGCACGCCTAGTTTTAAAACAAAGATTAGTTTGTTTTAATAAAATTTTGTAATTTCTTCAACTTAATACTTCTGGAATAATCATTTATAAATATCGTATCACTATCATTGAAGAATAAATAATTATTACCTTTAATTGTCATAATATGAGGGCTTATATAAGCAATATTACTTCCTTTAATATTGATAATATTTCCATTTTTAATACTTGGCTTTACACTAGTAAACCTACATATCATTTCAATTCTTTTTAAAACTTCCTTATTTACTTCTAATTCTTTAACTTCATTTTTTAACAAAACTCATCACTTCCATTCTTAAATAACAAAAAAACTAGACGGTACTTCTAGTTAATATTTATTACTCTCGAATAAAAAGTTCGAGTTTCCTATCAATCTGGTGCCTGAAAGAAAGAAGTACAACAACTTCTAAATCACACGTTTTAAGGTTTTCTGTTTTATTTCATAAATTGGTAATTGACTGTTATTTACTTTCATTAAAACATCCATATATGTTGGATTAGATATATCAAATTTCTTTGCCCATAAGTTTTGTAATATATTTGCAAGAACGTCTTTTAAATCTTTACCATATTGACTACGCTGTGTTCTAATTGCAGATTGCACCCATCTATCTGGATTTTCATATTCTTCTAAAATATCCCATAATTGTTCATAACTAGTCTTTATATCTTTAATCGTTTCTTGTGGTAAGGTTATATTAAAATATCTTTGCATACATCCTATCCAATGATTAAGATAACTCTTAGTATAACAAGAAAGATCATCTGGTAAGCAATTTACTTGGCTAATAGGTAATGTAGATAAATGTTCTGGGAGAATAATTCCCTCAAATTTTGAATTTGGTATTGAATTAAAACAAAATAATTCATCATCAAAAAAAGTTTCTCTTTCTCCATGTTCAGTTATATTAATATCTTTATTAACCAACAAAGATAAACTTGTTAATGTATGAAGCGGAAATGACTCAAACATAGTATTAAATTCGCAACCATCTGTATATTGAGTCAAAGATACATAAGTGTTTCCATTCTTAAAATCAAAATTGTTAGCGTCATGAGTATAAAGACTAGGTAAATTTTTTTGCTGAATTGGTTGTTTAGAAAGTAACCCATTTTTTATAATTGAATCTAATTTTGCTAAATTTAAATCAATTAATGAATGGTAATAATATGATTTAAAAAAATCTTCATTTCCTTTCACAGTAGCTATATATTTATTTATATCTCTTATTTTATCCATAAAATACTCCTTCAAATAATCATTTAGTCGTATATTGACATTGTCAATATACAAGTGTGTTTTACTAAATTGACATCATCAATCAAATTTATACAAATATTATATCAAAATTTTGAGTATATTAAAACTCTAACCGAAGAAGTTAGAGTTTCCTATCGATCTGGTGCCAAATGTAAGAATCGAACTTACCTCTAAGCATTACGAGGGCCTTGTTTTACCACTAAACTAATTTGGCATAATTTCCTCTACTAATATAACATAAAGTAGAAGAAAATTCAACTAAATTCTTTCCAGTTTTTTATCTATTATTGAATATAAATATAATCGAACTTCTTTTTTAAAAACTTTTTTAATGTATTCCTTGTATCCATATAATTGTTTAAAATAACTTTCATCATTAATATTTTTTAGTTTATAATCAATAATATTAATATAATTTTCATATTCAATCATTAAATCAATAATTCCATGATGACAGATACCTTCTTCAAAATATACAAACTCATATTCTTTATAAATATTTTTACTATTTTCAATATTAATATTGTCTAAAAAGTCACTTATAATTTCTTTTTCTTTACCATTCAGAATATCATCATTAATATTCTTAAAATCTGTAAATTCAAGTACTTTATGAATCATTAAACCATAGTGGAGTTTCTCTTCATCTTCTTTTGTAATTAATTTATTTTGTTGTTTTGCAAAGGATACAGTACTTTCTTTATCTGTTTTTACATTAAGTTCAGTAACCTTTATTTTCGTATCAATAATATTAATTTTTCTTTTGTAATTACTGTCTTTAATCAGATTATATTCTCTAGTAAGACCAATTTCTGACAAATCAATATCTTTATAATATTTTCTTGACTCTAAATTAAGTGAATAGAGAATACTGGCTAAAGAATTATATTTCTTTCTAATATCTATATCAACTAGATTACCACTATATGTAGTATTGTCATTTTTCTTTTGCGGTAGAAGAAAGATCATTTTTTCTTTAGCTCTAGTTACAGCCACATAAAATAACCTTATACGCTCTCCAATATTTTCTTTGACATAATTTCTAAAGCTTAAATTATGATATATCGTATTATAGAAAAAATCGTCTTTATAAGGAAGAATAATACCATACATATCATCATAAGAAAACTTACTCGTCGCTTCTTTAATATTAAAGCGATTATGTAGGCAAGCATAATAGCACAAATTAAATTCTAATCCTTTAGAAGCATGAATAGTCATAATTTTGACAGCATTTTCATCTGTATCATTGTTTTGATATTCTATCTTGACATTGTTATCTATAATGTCATTTAAATACTCCGCATAGTCGTATATAGAATATCCTAGATCACTCACACAATGCGTAATTTCTTTAAGTTTATCAATCTTAAGAACATTCAAATTATAATTACCTATTAAAATAAGTTTATCATAAAAAGCAAATCTATCTAAAATAAGATCAATAAGATTATCTAAAGATAGACTATTAATTTCTTTACTAATATCTTTAGTCATTTGATAGATCTCACTATCACAAAAATTGCCATTTATAAAATAATCAAACAAGACTTCATCATGAATATTAAATAGAAAGCTTCTTCCTAACGAAATAAATATTTTCTTAAATTCCATATCCAAAACATTATCACTAACTTTTATAAGAAGACAAATAATATTTTTAATAACTAATATAACTTCACCATCGGTAAGATTACTATTTTTCATAATAGCCGTTGGTATACCATGATACTCCAATATCTTTTTAAATAGTTCAAAATATTTACTATTATCCATTAATACAACAAAATCACGATATTCTACTTTCCTATTTTCTTTCTTATTTTGATCAAATACTAAATATTCTTGCTCTATTTTCTTCTTAATATCTGAAGCAATAATGAAAGCTTCAATTTCTTCTTTTCGATAATTACAATCATCTTCATAGGTGTATATTTCACAGTTATGGTCTTGACTACTATAACCTTCTTCTTGATACATTAAATTCCCAAAAATCATTTGATGAGAGTCTTTATAGCGGGCTCCTCCTAACTCATCATCCATAATCTGATTAAAAATAGCATTAATATTTGCTATTACTTCCCTTCGACTACGAAAATTCTTATTTAAATCAATTTTAATACCAGTATCATTTTGACTATATTTATCATATTTATTTTTAAAAATATACGGATTTGCATTTCTAAATCGATAAATAGACTGTTTAATATCACCTACCATATAGACATTATTATTAGAAATACAAGCAATAAATTCTTCTTGAATATCGCTAGTATCTTGATATTCATCAATTAATATTTCCACAAGATTATTTTTTATCTCTTCTCTTACATCAGTATTTTCCTTTACTAGTTTGATTGCCAATTTGGCAATATCATTATATTCATAATAATCATTTTTAATTTTATATTCTTCTACTTTCGAATCTAATTTTAAAATAATATCAATAATAGTTTTGACAAACCTTTTATTTTCAATAATACTTTTCTTTATTTCATTAGTATCTTTATATATAGTAAGCTTTCTAATATCATCGAGAAGCCTGGAAATCTTATTTTTAGCATCTCTTGTTATTTCAGAAACATTAACTGCTCTCGGAAGAATAAAATTAAGATTATCTTTTATTGCATTATAATCATGGCTATTAAAAAGGGGACTAAGTACTAATAAAAGCTTATCTAAATAAGTTGCATCATCTATTAAAGACACATAATCTCTAATAGTATCAATTTGCTTTATGATCTCTTCAGTATAATCTAAAATATCCTTTTCTATTTTCTCTTCGCTAAACATCTGATCTAAATATTTATTTAAATACTTCTTTTTATCAATTTTTAAATCCAATTTACTATTGACATTGAGAATAAAATCAAATAGTTCCACATCATCTTTTAATGAATAAGTTTTGACCAGCAATAAAAAAGATTCATCTCTTTCTCGATATAAATCATCAAAAATATTTCTTAATATCTTTTTTTTATACAAAAAAATAATTGAAGCATCAATAATCCCAATATCCCTTGAAACATTCAGATAATAATGATATTTTCTAACTGTCGATAAAGCATAAGAATCAAAAGTAGTTATATCTGCTGTATCTACTAGTTTCAATTCTTCAATTAACCCTTCTTTAACCAGTTTATCTTTAATTCGCGTACGCATCTCTTTAGCAGCCATTCTTGTAAAAGTTAATATTAATAAATTTGCTATGGAAACACCATTTTTAATTTTTTCTAAAACGCGTTCAGTTAAAACTGCGGTTTTTCCGGATCCCGCTCCCGCTGATACAATTATATTAGTACCACTTTTATATATTGCCTGCTCTTGTTCCTTTGTCCATTTAGTCATTTTATCATACTCCTCTATAATTATTTTCTATTGTTTTCTGGTCTTGTTAACCTGACAAGATGATTCTGTAAATAATCTCAATGAATGTGGATCAACATATAATGTATCAATAGTATTAGAGCGACTATAAGGAAAAGCATTTTCACGAATTCTCTCCTTAAAATCTTTTATTTTTTCAGGATCTAACCTTTCACTTTCCAGTTTTAGGGCCGATTCCAAAGGAAAAACTATTATAAAATCCCAAAAAATATCATAGCATGAATCATACATTAAAAGAACATCTTTTTTTATTAATATATCTTTATCTTCTTTCTTTTTCATAATATTACCAAAATATAAACCATCAACATATTCTCTCATGATCATAGTCTCCTTAAAATATTAATATACTAAAACAAGTTCATACTACTCTTTATTATCAATATAAACAATATCTTTACTTTTCATATAACAAATATCACTATATGGACAGTATTCACAAGAAATATTTTTATTATTAATAACTTTAGGATCAATTGTAAAATCACTACACAAAATACCATCAATTGTTCGGTCAATAACTCCATCTACTCTAGTAATTAAATCTTTTATTTCAGCCTCACTAACAACTTTACTATAACTATAAAAACCATCTTTCTTTGTTTTCATAGATTTAATAAGCTTTGAATCATTATAAGTAGTATCAAATTTAGATAAAATATGTTCATTATCAATTGAATAGCCATCTAATTTCAAATTACTTTCCCATGTTGTAAAATAATCCTTATCATTACTTAAACTACTACTTAATAATTTTTGTAAATAGAAGCCCACTATTTTAATGTTTTTCAATTCCAATTTTGACGATAAATATAAATATATAGGTAACTGAAGATCTATACCAGTATCTATGTTCTTAAGATTAATATTAGCGCTTCCTGTCTTATAATCAATAATAACTAGATACGTAATATCATCTTCTTCTTTATACAAAATTTTATCAATTATACCAGTAAAAACAACTTTAATGTTACGCATCTTGTTTACATATACTCGTTTTTCGTATATTTTCTGATCAAAAGTAGTATAACTTTGTTGCTTCTTTATTACTTCTATTACAAATGCCATATCATCCTTAATATTTTCGAGAAAAAACAACTCTTTGTCAGAAAGTTCATTTTCAGATACTAAAAACTTATTATAATATAACTCAATTTCAAAGTCTTCATTATCCATATTAGCAAGAAGATAATGGCACAGATTGCCCATAACTATAGCAAAACTATTCTTCGTGACATTTAAAGATAATATATATTGTAAATAATATCTAAATTTACATTTATTATAACTATCCATCGCCGTATAAGATAGACTCAATTTATTATTCAAATGTTTATAAAGTTTATTTGAATCTATTTTTTGATAAGTATTATCATATTCCAAAAAAGAAATATCCTGATAATTACTATATAATAAATCTAGATCTTTATTTTTAACATTATATTTTACAAGATCATCTAACATTCCTACCAATAGTAACCTATTTAATATATTAGAGTTGCTGTAATCATTATTTTCTATTTTTAAATCGTTAATTTCTTTGAATAAACTACATCTTGTATAAATATTACTACTATCAAAAAGTTTATAAGTAATAGTTAAGTTTTTAATACCTAGAATATTTAAAATTGTACTCTCTTCTTCTAGAGCATTTATTTCTTTGCTTGTATTCATACCAATAATCACTTTTTCTTTGTCAGAAAAAAAATCATCATCTTTTAATCTTTTAGGATAATTCTCCTGATTAAAACCTAACAAAAAAACATAATCATCTTCTTCGATATAGTCATTTAAACCAATAACATTACATGTATTAATATTTAAATATGTATTTTTAAAATCATTAATAAGAAGCTCTCTTACTTCTAATTTATTATCTATGAAAGCATATTTATTAAGAATATCAATAATACAATTATAAATATCTCTATTTTTAATATCTTCTACCTTTTCAGTAATATTATCTAAATTATTTAAGATCATTTTACAATCATAGGTAGAATAAATACTAATCTTATTTATATCGATAGGTATATTATATAGTTTAAAAAATCTCGCCAAAACAATATCATATTCACCGCTATAAATAAGCTTAATCTTTCTTATATTAATATTATTTTTTAATAACAAGCTTATCCTATTACACACAAAAATAACTTCTTCGGAAATACTATTTGCCCCAAAAATATTCTTTACTTCATATTTATTTTTTTTAATATTAACTATCTTATAATCAAATTTCTTCAAAATATTTAAATAAAATTTATCAATATAATTATAACCATAAATATATATCATTTTATCCAAGACATAATTTTGAAAAAAATAATCATAAACTAATAAATTATTATCGTCTAAATACTGTTTTATTTCTTTAAGCTTTTTCATTTTATGATTATTTAAGTTATCATTAATATAAAATAAATTATTTAAGTATCTTTTAGCAACATCATATTTAAAATGATACTTCTCCATTAAACAATATATGGTCTTATCATCATAATCAAAAAGTATTTTCTTTATAAAATCTTCAAGAGACATAAATTTTATCTGAACATTATAATATTTTTTTCTCGCCTCTTCTATAACTTTTTTTTTAATATTATCAGGTATTAATAATATTATTTCTTGCATATTACCACCTACATATATTGATTACTCATAAAGGTAACAAAAACATTTTTTCTATTTTTATCGTCCTCTTCTTCCTGAATTTCTTTCTTGATTATCACTAAACATACTCATAAATAATTCCTCATATTTATTATTTCTCATAATATACATTTTCTTATGATATTCATCAATAACTAATTGTAATTTTTTAAGTATTAAATTAACATAATCTTTGCCCAAATATTTAATATAATTATTAATAATATTCCATTTTAGTCTTTCTGCTTCTTCTAGACAGTTTCTGACCTTTCCTCCTTGATCACCTTCATCATCACTTTCCTTCAAATCTAACAATAATTTTTTCAACTTATATTCGATCTTTTTCTTGATAATTTTTTCAGAAAAACTAGAAGACACAAAAACAATTTTATTAACTTCAATAGCTCCCGCTTTTTTTACTTTTGGCATAACCTCATAGACTTTATTTAAATCATACTCTAAAAAAATAACTTCTCCATTTTTTTTATCTTTACAAATATAATAATTACTCATCTCTATCTCCTAACAAATCAGGCCTATTCTCTTTTGTCAATCTAATTCTTTCATCTTCACGAAACTTCTCTATATTTTTATGGTGTCCACTTAAAAGAACGTCAGGAACCTTAAGACCACGATATTCCGCTGGTTTAGTATAATTAGGATAATCTAGTAAATTATTATTAAAACTTTCTGATGTCAAACTATTACTATTGATAACACCATCCACTAATCTTATCACTGCATCCATAACTACCATTGAGGGTATTTCGCCACCAGTAAGCACATAATCTCCAATTGATAGCTCTATATCTACTAGTGATTTTATTCGCTCATCAAATCCTTCATAATGCCCACATAAAATAATAAGATGCTCATATTTTGACAAATCATAAGCTATTTTCTGCTTAAAAACCTTTCCTGAAGGACTCATCATTACAATAATACTATTATCCTCTCTCAACGAATCAATTGCACGAAAGATAGGATCACACATAAGAACCATACCACTACCACCACCATAAGGATAATCATCTACTTGTCTATTGTTATATATAGAGTAATCCCTTATATTATGAATTCTCACAGTTACTCTCTTACTATCAATCGCCCTTTTAATAATTGATTCTGTTAAAAATCTTTCATACATACTAGGAAACAATGTAAGTACATCTATTCTCATACCTTACCACCCATAATCCCTTTAATTAATTATAATATATCCAAGAGAAAAAGTAAACTATTAAATATCTATCGCTATGCAATATAAATAATTCTTACTAATAAAATTACAGACTAATAAATCTGTAATTTTTTAAGGTATAACAATATTGGTAAGATTATTAAATTTACTAACAAGCCATTCTTTAGCAGTATTATCTTTAACATAAATAGTAGGATTACTTTTAACTAAACCAAACATACTGCCATAAGAATTAACATTTGAAAAATTAAAGTTCCGTATATTTAAAGATATTAGTTTGGTACAATAATAAAACATTGAAGCCATACTTGTTACATTTGATGTGTCAAAACTACTTAAATCTAAATTTGTTAGATTGTGGCATCCGTAAAACATTGTATACATTGTTGTAACTTTTGAAGTGTCAAAACTACTTAAATCTAAACTTGTTAGACTACCACATCCATTAAACATTGCATACATTGTCGTAACTTTTGAAGTGTCAAAACTACTTAAATTTAAATTTGTTAGACTGCTACAATTAATAAACATAGAACCAATATTTGTAACTTGCGAAGTGTCAAAACTACTTAAATCTAAACTTGTTAAACTACTACAATTAGCAAACATAGAACTCATACTCGTAACTTTTGAAGTATCAAAACTACTTAAATCTAAACTGGTTAAACTACTACAGCCATTAAACATTGAGCTCATTCCCGTTACCTTACTTGTATTAAAATTACTCAAGTCTAA
>ERZ1643251.361-NODE-361-length-70156-cov-7.271950_pt1 | contig 70156 bp, 63 predicted proteins | sample MGYA00579261_ERZ1643251 | MGnify/ENA primary metagenome ERZ1643251 (study PRJEB29033, sample SAMEA4952267) | chicken gut metagenome | biome: Broiler Chicken; feature: Gastrointestinal Tract; material: Caecum | place: Ireland | collected 2018 | study: Broiler...
GGCGGGAACCGCCGGAGGATGGCAAAAGCCGGCCCAACGGCCCTGCCGGAACCGGCTTATTCCTTCTTTCCGGCCTTGGCAGCGGCGATAAACTCCCGGAACAGCGGATGGGCCTTGTTGGGCCGGCTTTTCAGCTCCGGGTGGAACTGCACTGCCACAAACCAAGGGTGGTCGGGCAGCTCCACAATCTCCACCAGCCGCCCGTCAGGGGACAGACCGGTAAGAGCCAGCCCCGCCGCCTCCAGGGCCTCGCGGTAGGTATTATTGAACTCATAGCGGTGGCGGTGACGCTCGTCGATCCGCCGGCGGCCATAAGCCGCCTCGGCCCGGCTCCCCTCCGCCAGCACGCAGGGCCAGCTGCCCAGACGCATGGTGCCGCCCTTTTCCGTCACATCCACCTGATCCTCCATCAGGTCAATGACCGGATAGGGGGTCCGGGGATCCAGCTCGCTGGAGTGGGCCCCGGCAAGGCCCGCAGCATGGCGGGCAAACTCCACCACCGCCATCTGCATCCCCAGGCAGATGCCCAGGAAGGGCACCTTCTGCTCCCGGGCATAGCGGATGGCGCTGATCTTGCCCTCCACTCCCCGGCTGCCAAAGCCCCCGGGTACCAGAATACCGTCGCAGCCCGCCAGCAGCTGGGATGCGTTCTCATCGGTGACTGTCTCGCTGTCCACCCACCGGATGGCCACCTTTACGCCGTTTTCAATGCCGCCGTGGGTCAGAGCCTCCGCCACCGACAGATAGGCATCGTGGAGGGCCACATACTTGCCCACCAGGGCAATGGTCACCGTCCCCTCCGAGGTCTTGGCCCGGTGGACCATAGTGGCCCATTCCGTCAGATCCGGCATATGGCAGATGAGGCCCAGCCGCCGCACCACCACATCCGCCAGGCCCTCCCGCTCCAGCATCAGGGGCACCTCATAGAGGATGGGAGCGGTCAGATTGGGAATGGCATTCTCCGGGGGAATGTTGCAGAAAAGGGAGATTTTGTCCAGCACCTCCCGGGGCACCTCCCTGTCGCTGCGGCAGAGGATCACATCCGGCTGGATGCCAAGGCTCAAAAGCTCCTTGGCAGAGTGCTGGGTGGGCTTGCTTTTCAGCTCCCCGGTGCCGGGGATGGAGACAATGAGGGACACGTGGATAAACATGACATTGTTTCTCCCCCGCTCCGCCGCCACCTGCCGGATAGCCTCCAGGAAGGGCTGGGACTCAATGTCGCCCACGGTGCCGCCGATCTCCACAATGGCCACATCGGCCTCAGGGACGTCCAGAGAGTAGATCCGCCGCTTGATCTCCCCGGTGATATGGGGGATGATCTGTACCGTGCCGCCCAAAAAGTCTCCCCGCCGCTCCCGGCTGAGGACCTCCCAGTAGATCTGTCCTGAGGATACAGAGGAATTCTTGTCCAGATTTTCGTCAATGAACCGCTCATAGTGGCCCAGGTCCAGGTCCGTCTCCGCCCCGTCGTCAGTGACGAACACCTCTCCGTGCTGGTAGGGGCTCATGGTCCCCGGATCCACATTCAGATAAGGGTCCAGCTTCTGAACCTTTACATGCAGGCCCCGCTGCTTGAGCAGCCGTCCCAAAGACGCCGCCGCGATGCCCTTGCCCAGGCCGGACACCACGCCCCCGGTGACAAAAATATACTTGACTGCCATCATTTTCCTCCCCGCGCCTGTGGCGCTGAGGCGGCGGCCTTCCGGTCCCGCCCCCTTCGGCGGGAATCACCGGCCCCACGCCGGCTCATCCCGCATACTCCCCGCAAAATTTCCATCGGGAAAAAATAAAAACATAGTTCGGCATTTTACACCTGTAATATACCAAAGTCAAGACGGTTTTCCCCTGCCGCCATCCAGATCCCGCAAATTTTTCCGGGTTCTTGTTACAGAATTGTAATGCTTTTTCCCATGACCTGTGGTACACTGTGAGAACCGGAGGCGCGGCTTCCCCTGTCAAGGCCCCTCCGGTACTATTATATCCGCAATTCATTGAGAGAGGAGACTGCTATGGAAGGCAAGCGCATTCCCCAGCCGGAGACTGGCGGAGAGGCGAAAAAAAGGCTTCCCATCGCCGGCATCATCGCAGCTGTTCTCGCCGCTCTTCTGCTGGGCGCGGCCGCCGGGCTGTGCCTGTACGCGGGCAGCTATGACAAAATATTTCCCGGGGTGTTGGTAGGGCCGGTAGACCTGGGGGGCCAGGACGTGGAAAAGGCCCAGGGTATCCTGTCTGCCCGCATGGATGAGCTGACGGACCCCTACACCATCACCGTTACCGCCGACGGAAAGGAGCTGGGACAGTATACCCCCTCCCAGTTGGGCGGCTACACCAATGCCGAGGAGCTGGCCGCCCAGGCCTACGCCGTGGGCAGGGCCTCGGGCCCCCTGGGCTTCTTCGCCGGCGGCTTCTCCATGGTCAAGGGCCTGCTGGGCGTAACCACGGAGCTCTCCCCTGCCATCCAATATGACGAGAAAGAGCTGGAAGCGGCGGTGGCAGACATTGCCGGGGAGTTTGACCTGGAACCTCTGGACGGCACCTGGGAGCTGACAAGAGAGGGCCTTTTCGCCACCAAGCATCAGGACGGCCGGGCCCTGGACCGGGAAGCCCTGGCCGCCGCCATTACTGAATCCACCGGAGGTGAGATCGAGGCCTCCTGGTCCACCCTGCCCGCCCAGCCCCTGGATCTGGACAACATGGCCGCTGAGCTGTCCACCGAGGCCAGCCCCGCCCGCTATGACATTGAAACCGGTCAGATCGTGGATGGCGAGGTGGGTGTGATCCTGGATGTGGAGGCCGCCCGTCTGGCCATGGATTCCGCCCTTAACGGGGAAACGGTAAAGCTTCCCGCCGAGGTGACTTTCCCCACCGTTACCGCCGAGGAGCTGGAGGAAGTCCTTTTCCGGGACCTCCTTTCCACCTGCACCACCAAGGTTTCCGGCACCAGTACCCGGAAAAATAACGTCAAGCTCTCCGGCGAGGCGGTCAACGGCACCATCCTCAACGACGGGGACATCTTCGACTACAACCAGGTGGTGGGCAAGCGCACCGAGGAACGGGGCTACGGCCCTGCCCCCTCCTATATCAACGGGGAAACCGTGGATTCCATCGGCGGCGGCATCTGCCAGACCTCCAGTACCATTTATCTGGCCTCCCTGCTGGCCAACCTGGAAATCGTGGAGCGCTATGCCCACCGCTATTATCCCAGCTACATCACCATGGGCATGGACGCCACCGTCAGCTGGGGCGGGCCGGAATTCCGCTTCAAGAACAACACCGGCTACCCCATCCGTATCGACGTATCCTACGCCAACAGCGAGATCACCGTCAGCATCTACGGCACCAAGACCGATGATACCTATGTGAAGATGACCCGGGAGTTCCTCAGCTCCACCAGCTACGAGACGGAGTACATCGAGACGGAGGATCTGCCCTCGGGCACCCAGGAGCAGAAGCAGAGCGGCTACACCGGCTACGAGGTAATTTCCTACCGCAACATCTACGACGGGGACGGCAATCTGATCTCCAGCAACGTGGAGGCCAAGAGCAGCTATAAGAGCCGCAACGAGATCATTCTGGTAGGCATTGCCGGCCGTCCGGAGACGGAGGATCCCGGCGATACCACGGATCCCGGCTCCACCGACCCCGGCTCCACGGAAACCGGCGGTACGGTTGACCCCGGTGCGGATCCGGACACCGAGCCCCCAGGCTGGCTGAACTGACAACTCTGAGAATATTCCCAAAACGCCGGGCGGCGAAGGCATCAGCCTTCGCCGCCTTATTCTGTCTTCTCCATTTTCCGCTGGTTGTCCCGATCCTCCTGTTCCTGGGATTCTTCCCTCCCCTGCCCCTTTTGCCGCCGGCTTCTGCCTCCCAGCAGCAGGGAAGCGCCGGCATACAGCAGGAATACCCCGAAGGGCCGGCGCAGCAGAGAGATATCCACCATACCCGCCGCCAGAGCCCCCGCCAGGGCCGCCAGGGCCCCCGGCAAGGCTGTGCGGCGTACCGCAGCGGCATCCAGCTGCCCATGGCGGCTATGAAAGAACAGGGCCGTTCCCGCCGCCGGCAGGAAAAACAGCAGGTTCAATGTCTGGGCCTGCCGCTGGTCCACCCCCAGCAGCAGCGTCAGTGCCAGCAGCAGCAGCGTCCCGCCGCCTACGCCCCAGGCGGAAAGCGTCCCGGCGGTCAGGGCACAGAGGAACATGATCACCGCATCCCTCACAGCAGGTAGCGCACCCCCCCGTAGACCATGAACAGCCCCGCTGCCGCCCGCAGCAGGCCCACCGGAACCTTTCCGAAGGTAAGGCCTCCCAGGACCCCTCCCAGCAGGCCTCCCGCCAGACAGGGTGCCGCCTGCCAAAGGGGCGGCGGGGCATGAAGAAGCCCCGCCGCCGCCGACACCGCGCACATGGGCAGCATGGCCGCCACACACACTGCAAAGGCCTGCCGTCCCGGCAGCTCCCGGGCCAGCACCGGCAGCAGCACCGTGCCGCCGCCCCCGCCGAAAATTCCGTTGACCACTCCTGCGGCCGCTCCCGCCAGCCGCTGCCGGTTTGCCGCCTTCATGCCCTGCGCCCCCTTTCCCGCCCCTTGCTCCGGACGGTATGTACCCCCGGCGCAGGGAGCTGACGGTCTTATTTACCGCCTACGCTCCCCTGCTCCGCGGGACAGAAGCGGCGAAGCCGGTCTGCCGGCCCCGCCGCCCGCTGTCTCAGCCCTTGAGCTTGAAGCTCTCGCAGTCCACGCACTGGCTCTTGGTGGGGTTGGCTTCATGGGTGCCCACCTGGATGGTGTTCAGGCCGCAGTACTGCTGGTCCGCACAGTGGTAAGCGCAGTTGCTCACCGTGCACTTGATGGACCGGTTGGGGGTGCAGGAACCATTGGTGCAATTGTTCATAGCTGAGGTCCTCCTTGTTCCCGATGTGTTTTGGCTTACGCCGGGATTAGTGTATCCATCGGGAGGGATTTTATACAGGAGGACTGTGCCGCAGGCCTTTTTTTGAAATTTTCTTTTTTTGAGGGTTTACGGGTGGACAAACAGGGTGTCCACGGTGATCTCCAGCTCCCGGGCCAGCCGGAAGGCCAGGGACAGAGTGGGATCATACTTGTTGTTTTCGATGGCGTTCACCGTCTGGCGGGACACGCCGCAGCGCCTGGCCAGCTCCTCCTGGGAGATTCCCAGCTCCCGGCGCCGTTCCCGGATCTTGTTTTCCATATCAGCCACCGTGCCTTTTCTTGAATACCACAAGGGCGATACAGTAGATGATGGCCATGACCTCCAGCAAAACAAAGGGGTTGACGCTCATGTACTGGCCACGGACGAAATTTTCGATCACGTCCAGAATCAGCGTCCCCACCATGGCCAGCAGGGTCCAGGCGCTGGCCTTCCACACCACTACCTGCCCCCGCTCATCGCCGGGCCGCAGCAGTGTCACCAGCATGACCACATCCATGACCGCAAAAAGCAGCAGCACCACGATCAGAAAGATTATTGCCCCCAGGGGCATGGCTTCCATTTCCATACGCTCTTCTCCTTTCTGTTTTCCCGGGGGATCCTCCCGCCGGAAATGTCAAATACTTTTGACATTTTGGAGTATACACGACGTCCGGCAAAATGTCAAATATTTTTTACATTTTTTGATTTTCCTCCCCCATAGAAAGAAACCGTCTTTCAGCCCGAGGGACAACAGCCGAAGTGCGGCAGATCGCCGCACCGGTTATGAGGTGGCCAGCGGCACCCCCCGCCGGCAGGAACCGGCAAAAAAATCCGCCCCGCCGCAGGCTTTGCGGCAGGGCGGGTTAACCTATTTTCTACAACCCCAGCAGGGCGGTGGCAAAGGTGAAATAAATCACCAGACTCAGCACATCCACGATGGTGCTGATAAAGGGGGCGGCCATCACCGCCGGGTCAAGACCGATCTTTTCCGCCAGCAGGGGCAGCATACAGCCCACCACCTTGGCGCAGAATACGGTACACACCAACGTCAGGCAGATCACCAGGGCCACCAGAGGGGTTACCTCCACGTTCTGCATCAGCAAGCGGTCCACCACCAGAAGCTTGATAAAATTGCCGCAGGCCAGAAGGATGCCGCAGACCACCGCCACCCGGCTCTCCTTCCACACCACCTCAATAAGATCGCCAAAGCCGATCTCGTTGAGGCTCAGGCCGCGGATCACCGCCACGGAGCTCTGGTTGCCGCTGTTGCCGCCGGTACCCATCAGCATGGGGATAAACCCGATGAGCACCGAGCAGGTGGCCAGGGAGTCCTCGAAGCTGTTGATGACGATACCGGTAAAGGTGGCCGAGAGCATCAGCAGCATCAGCCAGGGGATACGGCTTTTCACCGTCTCCCACACGCCGGTGCGCAGATAGGGCTTATCGGTAGGCGTGATGGCGGCCATGATCTCGAAGTCCTCGGTGGCCTCCTCCTCCATGACGTCGATAGCGTCGTCGATGGTGACGATGCCCACCAGGCGGCTCTCCTTGTCCACCACCGGCATGGCCAGAAAGTCGTATTTGCTCAGCTGCTGGGCCACGTCCTCCTTGTCCTCCAGGGTGGTGGCAAAGATGACGTTGGTCTCCATGATGTCCTCGATGGCCTCGTCCTCTTCCGCCAGCAGCAGGGTGCGGATGGACACCAGCCCCAACAGATGGCGGCTGGTGTCGGTGACATAGCAGATGTTGATGGTTTCCTTGTCGATACCGGTACGGCGGATGCGCTTGAAAGCGTCCTCCACCGTCATATCCCGCTTGAGATCCACAAACTCCGTGGTCATGATGGAGCCGGCGGAATCCTCCGGGTATTTCAAAATCTCGTTGACGCTCTTGCGGGTCTCCGGGTCTGTATGCTGGAGGATCCGCTTGACCACTGAGGCGGGCATCTCCTCGATGATGTCCACCGTGTCGTCCACATACAGCTCCTCCAGAACCTCCTTCAGCTCTGTATCGGAAAAGCCCTTAATGAGCAGCTCCTGGGCCTCCGGCTCCATTTCCACGAATACCTCTGCCGCCGTTTCCTTGGGCAGCAGCCGGTACAGCAGCGGCAGACGGTCCTCCGGCAGCTTGTCCAGAATCAGGGCAATGTCCGCCGGCTCCAGCAGCAGCAGCATATCCCGCAGGGCGGCCCAACGCTTGCCTTCCACCAGCTCTTCCACCTGATCCATAAACACGCCGTCATCGAGATCAATCATATAGCCGCCTCCTCCCTGCCCGTCTGTGGGGGTATTCTCTCTCTTCCCTGGGGGAAAAATACATATCGTTTTCATATTATGCCCCACCTTGCGGGGCTGTCAACCTTTTTTCCAAAAGAGGCAGGTAAAATCCGCGCAAAGCCCGGCAGGGCAAAGTTTCCGGGCCAAAAAGCCCTTGTGAAACAGATGTTTGTGTGTTACAATGATGGGACAGTGTTTTCCGCCCCGGGGAAGCGACCCGGCAGGCGAATTTTGACGAAGGGAGACAGGGACCATGGCCGACCACAGCGGGCACCGGGAACGCCGGCGGCGGCAGTTCCGGGAACACGGTATTGACGCCTTTGCCGACCACGAGGTGCTGGAGCTGCTGCTGTACTACGCTATTCCCCGCCGGGACACCAACCCGGTGGCCCACGCCCTGATGGACCGCTTCGGCAGCCTCCACGCCGTTCTCTCCGCCCCGGCGGAGGAGCTGGAGCGGGTGGAGGGCATGGGCCCCGGCGCCGCCACCCTTTTGAAGCTGGTGCCCCAGGTCTACCGCCGGGCCCGGATGTCCATGGCCGCCGGGGAGGTGGTGCTGGATACCACCGAGCGGATCGGGGAATTCTTTGTAGAGCAGTTCGTGGCCCAGCCCACGGAGGTCATGTACCAGCTGTGCCTGGACGCCAAGGGCCGTCTTCTCTCCTGCCGGAAGGTCTGCGAGGGGGACGCTGCCGCTTTGGGCCTTAACCTCAGGAAGATTGTGGAAAACGCTATTTTATCCAACGCCGTGCTGGTGGCCCTGGCCCACAACCATCCCAGCGGCGTGGCCCTTCCCTCCCACGAGGACAAGGTGGCCACCCTCCAGATCCGGGACGCCCTGGAGGCGGTAAACGTGACCCTGGCCGACCACATCATCGTGGCCGACGACGACTATGTGTCCCTGCGGCAGGAGGGCCTGCTGTAATTTTCCCCGGCAGCCGCCGGGAACAGCGGCAAAAAAGGAGAAACCACCATGGCAAACTTTGAAGTCATATCCGATTACAAGCCCGCAGGGGATCAGCCCCAGGCCATCGAGAAGCTGGCCCGGGGCATTGAGGACGGCCTGAGGGCCCAGGTGCTTCTGGGCGTCACCGGCTCCGGTAAAACCTACACCATGGCCAAGGTCATCGAGGCCATTCAGCGGCCCACGTTGGTGCTGGCCCACAACAAGACCCTGGCCGCCCAGCTGTGCGAGGAGTTCAAGGAGTTTTTCCCCAACAACGCCGTGGAATATTTTGTGTCCTACTACGACTACTACCAGCCAGAGGCCTATATCCCCCACACCGACACCTACATCGAAAAGGACGCCTCCACCAACGAGGAGATCGACCGCCTGCGGCTGAGCGCTACCTGCGCCCTGCTGGAGCGCCGGGACGTGATTGTGGTGTCCTCGGTGAGCTGTATCTACGGCCTGGGAGAGCCAGAGGACTTTGCCAAAATGATGATCTCCCTGCGTCCCGGCATGACCCTGGACCGTGGGGAGCTCCTCCGCCGCCTGGTGGAGATCCGCTACGAGCGCAACGACGTGGCCTTTGCCCGCAATATGTTCCGGGTCCGGGGAGACACGGTGGAGATCTACCCCGCCTACTGGAAGGACGCCGCCATCCGGGTGGAGTTCTTCGGCGACGAGATCGATCGCATCAGCCACATCAACCCGGTCACCGGCATGCCCACCAAGATCGTCAGCCATGTGGTCATCTACCCCGCCAGCCACTATGTCACCTCCAAGGACAAGATGGACCGGGCCCTGGTGGAGATCGAGAAGGAGCTGGACGAGCGGGAGGCCCAATTTATCGAGCAGGGCAAGCTGGTGGAGGCCCAGCGGATCCGCCAGCGAACCACCTACGACATGGAGATGATGCGGGAGCTGGGCTACTGCTCCGGCATTGAGAACTATTCCCGAATTATCTCCAACCGGCCGGTGGGCTCCCCGCCCCTGACCCTTATGGACTACTTCCCGGACGACTTTGTCCTCTTTGTGGACGAGAGCCATGTCACCCTCCCCCAGGTCCGGGCCATGTACAACGGCGACCGGGCCCGGAAGGAGAGCCTCGTCGAATATGGCTTCCGCCTGCCCTGCGCCTTCGACAACCGGCCCCTCAAGTTCGAGGAGTTTGAGGGCCGCTTCTCCCAGGCCATCTACGTCTCCGCCACTCCCGCCGACTACGAACGGCAGCAGGCGGACCAGGTGGTGGAGCAGGTGATCCGCCCCACGGGCCTGCTGGATCCCAAGGTGGAGGTCCGGCCTGTATCGGGCCAGATCGACGACCTCATCGGCGAGATCAATGCCCGCGCTGCCCGGAATGAGCGGGTACTGGTGACCACCCTCACCAAGAAGATGGCGGAGGACCTCACCGAGTATCTCAAGAAGGCGGGCATCCGGGTGCGGTATATGCACCACGATGTGGAAACCATCGAGCGGATGCAGCTGATCCGGGACCTTCGGCTGGGAGAATTTGACGTGCTGGTGGGCATCAACCTCCTGCGTGAGGGCCTGGATATGCCGGAGGTGAGCCTGGTGGCCATTCTGGACGCCGACAAGGAGGGCTTCCTCCGCAGCGAAACCAGCCTTATCCAGACCATCGGCCGCGCCGCCCGTAACGCAGACGGCATGGTCATCCTCTACGCCGACACCGTCACCCGCAGCATGAAGGCGGCTATGGATGAGACCGAGCGCCGCCGGAAGATTCAGGACGACTACAACAAGGCCCACGGCATCGTGCCCAAGACCATTATCAAATCTGTCCGGGAGATCCTGGAGATCTCCAAGTCCGCCGAGGAGACCCAGCGGAAGGCCGGGCGCAAGCTCACCCGCCGGGAGGTGGAGGAGGAGATCGAGCGCACCGAAAAGCAGATGAAAGAGGCGGCGAAGATGCTGGAGTTCGAATATGCAGCGATTTTGCGGGATCGCTTGGTGGAGCTGCGCAAGGAGCTCAGCTAGCCGCCTCTTTCCCCAGCGCGGCTGCGCCGTACAAGCGGTTTGCCCAGAGGGCAAGCCCTCGGCCCGAGGCGGAATTCATTTCCAACCCGCAGGTGAAATGCCGTCACTGCCCCCACGGAGCGGCGCTCCGTGGGGAGGCACGTCGAAGATGCTGGAGTTCGAATACGCATCGATTCTGACAGGCAGAGATGCACTGCGGACCGCCTGTGTGATATAGTAGGCACGTGGAAACTTTTTATGGCAGAGAAAAAGGAGGCCCCTATGTACGAGGAAACCACCGACCGCACCCTGCTGCAAAAGACCCTGCTTATATTGCTGCTGGCCTTGGCCATTATCTTCACGATCCTCATGGCCGTCGTCAAAAGCCAGCCCCAGGTAAAGTGGGCCGACGGCCTGCTGCGCCCCTCGGCAGAGGGAACCGCCAACCTCTACACCGGCAGCATCCACGGTTCGGATGTGGCCGTCCGGGTGTATCCCGACGGGACGGACACGGTGGTGGACTTTACCATCGGCAGCCTCCGGCACCATACCGGCCGGGTAACCTGGCCTGACGGGATGATTTCCCGGGAATACGGCGGCGCTGTGCCCCGGGTGGACATCTTTCTGGATGACCTGCTGATTTTCTCCGGCGGCTGCGACAAGGAATCCGGCAGTCTCTACCGCAAGGACGGCTCCCGGGAATCGGGGCTCTCCGTAATCTTCAATACCTCCTCCTATTGGAGCAGCTATCAGGTGGACGCCTTTGACGTCATCTTTTTCGCCATGGGGCCCGCCACCGTCCATCGGGGCAACTGGGCCATCTGGGGCGTCACCCTGTTCATAAGCCTGCTGACGGCGGTGGATATTGCCTTCCCCCTGGCCTTTTTCTACTTCCGGTACAGCTTTTCCGTCAATAATCCTGAGCCCTCGGATTTCTATCTCTCCATGCAGAAGGTGGGCTGGGTAGTCGGGATAGCGGTGATCCTGGGCCTGTACATCTGGGGCGTTACCTGGGTTCCCTGACCCGGCTTTTGCCGACGGGCAAGCATATCCAGCCACCTGTTTTCTGATAGACCCGGGCCAGCGATAGTATCACACCAACACAGTTCCGGCCTCAGGCCGGAGAAAAGGAGGATCTCATTATGTACCGATACGACGACATTACAGGGAGCCCCGCTATGCTGCAAAAGGTCCTGCTGGCCCTGCTGGCCGCCATGGCGGTCATCTTCGGCGTCCTCACCCTGGTTTTCCGCTTTATGCCCGGGGTGGAGTGGTGCGACAGCCTGCTGCGGATCAGCCGGGAGGGAAACGCCACCCTCTACACCGGCACCGCTTACGGCAAGGACGTCTCCATCCGGGTCTACCCCGACGGAGATGACACCCTGGCGGAGTTCACCATTGCCGGCCGGGATCCCCAGGTAGGCCGCATTACCTGGCCTGAGGGGCGGATCTCCACTGCCTTCAGCGGCAGCGTGCCCCGGTTTGAGGTATACCTCAACGACCGGCTCCTCTTCTCCGGCGGCTGCAACGAAAATGCCGGGATCTTCCCGGGATTTTTCCGGGAGGACGGCAGTATTGACACCTCCCTTTCCCAGGGGCTGGACGGCTATCACGCCCCGGATGTGGAATATTTCTCCCCCCTGGCCTCCGACATCGCCGCCTTCGCCCTGGGGCCGGAGCCTGCCTACCGGGGCAGCTGGGGCGTCTATTTCATGGCCCTGCTCCTAAGCCTGGTCACGGCGGTGAACGTAGCCTTTCCCCTGGCGCTGTTTCGTTTCCGCTACCACTTCTCCGTCCAGAATCCGGAGCCGACGGATCTCTATTTCTCCATAGAGAAGGGATGCTGGATCCTGCTGACGGCCCTGGTTCTGGTAATGTACATCTGGGGCATTACCATCATTTCATAATCACAGCGAGGAAATCACCAATGGCAAAGCATAAGGAAGAAAAAACCAACGTCATGCGGACGCTGGAACAGAAGAAGATCCCCTACACCGCCTACACCTACCCCCACGAGGAGGGGGTGCCGGTGGACGGAGCCACGGTGGCCCGGAGCCTGGGCCAGGACCCGGCGGCGGTATTCAAGACCCTGGTGGCCCGAGGGGCCACAGGGGGCATCTACGTATTCGTAGTGCCGGTAGAAGAGAGCCTCGACCTCAAGAAGGCCGCCAAGGCAGTGGGCGAAAAGTCCATCGCCATGATCCATGTCAGCGAAATCAACGGCCTCACTGGCTATGTCCGGGGGGGATGCAGCCCCGTGGGCATGAAGAAGCTCTACCCCACCGTCTTTCACGCCTCCGCCCTGGAGCAGGAGGTCATTATGGTGTCCGCTGGGAAGATCGGCTGGCAGGTGGCCCTGGCCCCCCAGGCCCTGATGGACCTGGTGCGGGGCAAAGCGGCGGATATTATCGCTGGATAACCCGCCGGGGACCCGGTAAATCCAAAGAAAGGAACGCCCCTCTATGACAGAAGCGGCAAAGACCGTCCTCACCGCCTATGAAGTGCGGAAAACCAAAGGGCAGAAGGAGGCCTTCCGGGCCTTTTTATGCCGGGAGCTGGGGAAGCTGGGCTACGAGCCCCGGGTGGAGTCAGGCCGCTCCCTGGTCACCAGCCACAACGTGGTGGCCGGGGACCCGGAGAAGGCCAGGGTCCTTCTCACCGCCCACTACGACACCTGCGCCGTCCTCCCCTTCCCCAACTTCATCACCCCCCGGAACCTTCCCGTATTCCTCCTCTACCAGCTGGCGGTGGCGGCAGTGATCCTGATCCTGGCGGCGGCGGTGGAGACAGCGGTGCTGCTGGCCTTTGACCCGCCCCTATGGGTGGCCCTGCTGACGGTGTACGCAGCGCTGGCCTTCTGCATCTGGTGGATGCTGGCGGGGAAGGCCAACCGCCGCACCGCCAACGACAACACCAGCGGCGTCATCGCCCTTCTGGAGATGGCCGCCGCCCTGCCGCCGGAGGACCGGGACGCCGTGTGCTTCGTATGGTTCGACAACGAGGAGAAGGGCCTTTTCGGCTCCTCCGCCTTTGCCGGCGCCCACCGCCGGGTGCGGGCCGACACCCTCACCCTCAACTTCGACTGCGTGGGGGACGGGGACTACCTCCAGTTCTTCCCCAGCGGCGTGGTGAAAAAGGACAGTGAAACCGTGGCGCTGCTGGAAAGCGCCTTCCTCTCCGAGGGCAAAAAAGTGGTGGAAGTGGTCCGGGGTTTGGGGCTTTACCCCTCGGACCAGGCCCGGTTTCGCCGGGGCGTAGGCGTGGCGGCTCTGAAAAAAGCGCCGCTGATCGGGTACTATATGGACAGAATACATACCCGCCGGGACACAGTGCTGGAGGAGGACAACGTACAGCTCCTCTGCCGGGGCGTCCTCCGTCTGGCGGGGATGATACGAGAGCAGAAAAAGGAAACGTAAGCTATGCAGGATAAAATTTTTATCAAAGGCGCCAGGGAGAACAACCTCAAAAATGTGGATGTGGAGATCCCCCGGGACAAGCTGGTGGTGGTCACCGGCCTCTCCGGCAGCGGCAAGAGCTCCCTGGCCTTCGACACCATCTACGCCGAGGGCCAGCGGCGGTACGTAGAGAGCCTCTCCTCCTACGCCCGGATGTTCCTGGGCCAGATGGAGAAGCCGGATGTGGACTACATCGACGGCCTCTCCCCCGCCATCTCCATTGACCAGAAAACCACCAGCAAGAACCCCCGCTCCACCGTGGGCACGGTGACGGAGATCTACGACTACCTGCGCCTTCTCTGGGCCCGGGTAGGCACTCCCCACTGCCCCATCTGCGGTAAGGAGATCCGTCAGCAGACCATTGACCAGATCATCGACCAGATCCTGGAGCTGCCGGAGGGCAGCCGGGTACAGATCCTCTCCCCGGTGGTCCGTGCCCGGAAGGGCGAGTACCAGAAGGTCTTTGAAGACGCCCGGAAGTCCGGCTATGTCCGGGTCCGTGTGGACGGCAGTCTCTACGAGCTCACCGAGGAAATCAAGCTGGAGAAAAACAAAAAGCACAACATTGAGATCGTGGTGGACCGGCTCATCATCCGGCCCGACGTCCGCCAGCGGCTCACCGACAGTGTGGAGACCGCCTCCGCCCTGGCGGGAGGCATTGTCATCTGCAACGTCCTCCAGGAGGACCGGGACATTCTCTTCAGCCAGAACTACGCCTGCGAGGACTGCGGCGTCAGCATCGAGGAGCTGACCCCCCGGATGTTCTCCTTCAACAACCCCTATGGCGCCTGCCCCGCCTGCACGGGCCTGGGCAGCCAGCTGAAGGTGGACCCCATGCTGGTGGTGCCTGATGAGGACAAATCTATCCTGGACGGGGCCATCACCGCCAGCGGCTGGAGCAATATCCGGGGCGACGGCATCTCCCGGATGTATTTCGACGCCCTTTCCAAGAAGTACCACTTTCAGCTCACCACCCCCTGGAAGGACCTGCCGGAGAACGTCAAGGACGTGATCCTCTACGGCACCAAGGGGGAGAACCTGGAGCTCCACTATGACCAGCCCCGGGGCAAGGGGGTCCTCCATCAGCCCTTCGAGGGCATCTGCAACAACCTGGAGCGGCGGTACAAGGAGACCCAGAGCGACGGCGTGCGCCGGGAGCTGGAGGAAACCATGAGTCAGTGCCCCTGCCCCGTGTGCCGGGGCAAGCGGCTGAAGATGGAGAGCCTGGCGGTGACCGTGGGGGATATGAGCATCTACGACTACACCACGCTGCCGGTGAACCAGGCCCTCCGGTTCCTGGATGGCCTCACCCTCACCAACACCCAGCTGATGATCGCCGACCGGATCCTCAAGGAGATCCGGGAACGGCTGGGATTTCTGCGCAGCGTGGGCCTGGAGTACCTGACCCTCAGCCGCAGCGCCGCCACCCTCTCCGGCGGCGAGAGCCAGCGCATCCGCCTGGCCACCCAGATCGGCTCCTCCCTCATGGGGGTGCTCTATATCCTGGACGAGCCCTCCATCGGCCTGCACCAGCGGGACAACGACAAGCTGCTGGCCACCCTCCAGCGGCTGCGGGACCTGGGCAACACCCTGGTGGTGGTGGAGCACGACGAGGACACCATGCGGGCCGCCGACTATATCATCGACGTGGGCCCCGGAGCGGGCATCCACGGCGGGCAGATTGTGGCCGCCGGCACCCCGGAGGAGGTCATGGCAAACCCCGCCTCCCTTACCGGCCAGTATCTCTCCGGCAAGCGGTACATCGCCGTGCCGGAGACACGGCGACCGGGCAACGGCCACACCCTCACCATCCGTGGGGCGGCGGAAAACAACCTGAAGAACATCGACGTATCCATCCCCCTGGGTACCTTCACCTGCGTCACCGGCGTCAGCGGCAGCGGCAAGAGCTCCCTGGTCAATGAGATCCTCTTCAAGCGGCTGGGCTCGGACCTCAACCGCATGAAGTGCCGCCCCGGCAGGCACAAGGCCATCGAGGGGGAGGAGTACCTGGACAAAGTCATCAACATCGACCAGAGCCCCATCGGCCGCACCCCCCGGTCCAACCCCGCCACCTACACCGGCGTGTTCAACGACATCCGGGACCTCTTTGCCTCCACGGCGGAGGCCAAGGCCCGGGGCTACAACGCCGGGCGCTTCTCCTTCAACACCCGGGGGGGCCGGTGCGAAGCCTGCGCCGGCGACGGCCTTCTGAAGATCGAGATGCACTTTTTGCCGGACATCTACGTCCCCTGCGAGGTGTGCAAGGGCAAGCGGTACAACCGGGAGACCCTGGAGGTCCGCTACAAGGGCAAGAACATCCACGAGGTGCTGGAGATGACTGCCGAGGAAGCCCGCACCTTCTTCAAGCCCATTCCCAAAATTGCCGCCCGGGTGGAAACCCTGTGCGACGTGGGGCTGGGGTATGTGAAGCTGGGCCAGGCCTCCACCACCCTTTCCGGCGGCGAAGCCCAGCGGGTTAAGCTGGCCACGGAGCTCTCTAAGCGCTCCACCGGCCAGACCATCTATATCCTGGACGAGCCCACCACCGGCCTCCATACCGACGATGTGGGCAAGCTTCTGGAGGTGCTCCAGCGGCTGGTGGACGCGGGCAACACCGTGGTGGTCATCGAGCACAACCTGGACGTGATTAAGTGCGCCGATCACATTATCGACCTGGGCCCCGAGGGGGGCGACGGCGGCGGCGAGGTCGTCTGCACCGGTACCCCGGAGGCCGTGGCGGCCTGCCCCCAGAGCTACACCGGGCAGTACCTGAAGAAAATGCTCACCCGTCGGTAAGCCGCCGGCCCTTTTGCCCCTTTTCCGCAGGCGTGGGTTTCCTTTCCTGCCGGCGAAAAAGGGGCAAGTCCCCCTGCCGCCATTCAGGCGGCCGCCTCCCCGGCGGCGGAAACCGGCGCTCTTTCCTTTCCGGCAGCCCGCCGTCTATCTCAAGAAAAGAGGTCCCCTATGGATATCCTGCACTGGCTCAACGACACCCTGGGCGGCGAATTCTGCTTCACCGTCCTGGTTTCCATGATCCCCGTTATCGAACTGCGGGGCGGCATCCCCTTCGGCGTCAGCGTGGGCCTGCCGGTATGGATGGCCTACCTGGCTGCTATTATTGGCAACATGCTGCCGATTCCCTTTATCGTGGTGTACATCCGGCGGATCTTTCAGTGGATGCGCCGCCATCTGCCCCGGCTGAACCATCTGGTGTCAAAGCTGGAAGAAAAAGCCCATCTAAAGGGCAAAAAAGTTACCAAATATAAGTATTTAGGTCTGGCTATCTTCGTGGCTATCCCCCTTCCCGGCACCGGGGCCTGGACCGGCGCCCTGGCCGCCGCCTTCCTGGACATGCCCCTAAGGAAGGCCCTGCCCTCTATTTTTGCCGGGGTTTTGGTGGCCGGCGTGGCCATCAGCATTCTCACCTTCGGCATTGCCAACCTCTTTTAACACCTCCCCCTTCCGCCGCATAGACTGGCGTAAGCAAAATCCATCAGCCGCGCGGCGGCGGAACGGAGGAAACCTATGCATCTGTGGCAGGACGGCCTTCTGGCCCTGCTGGCAGCCATCGGCCTGAGCTCCCTTTTATGGGCGGCGGTGCGCTGGCTTTTCTGCGGGCGTCCCACCCCCCGCCGGGGAGACGCCCTGGCCCTGGTCCCCGTCCGGGGGAACGGGGAGCACCTGGAGGAACAGATCCGGTACCTGGCCGCATTGGGCCGGGAGGAGGGCTGCTTCGACGCTGTTGTGGTGGCGGACTGCGGCCTGACGGAGGAGGGGAGGCAGGCCGCGGCGCTGCTGGCCCGGGACAGCCGGATGGTTATTTTCTGCGGCCGGGAGGAGCTTTCCGGCCTTTTGGAGGAGCGCTTCTCCTCCCCCAGTCCCTGAAGCAGGGCCCGCCGCCGGGGCCCCCTATACCGGCGAGATCACCAAGGAGCACGCGGCATGAGCGAACAGTACACTGTGGACGGTACCATACTCAATCTTATCTTCCAGAACGAGGAAAACGGCTATACCGTCCTGCGCCTGGTGACTACCGACGGCGAGGTGGTAACGGTGGTAGGCACCATCCCCTGCGCCGCCCCCGGCGAGAGTCTGGTGGTCACCGGCCAGTGGATGACCCACCCCGTCCACGGTGAGCAGCTGCAAGCCCACCAGGTGGAACGCCATATGCCCACCACGGAAAGCGACATTCTCAGCTACCTCTCCTCCGGCGTGGTCAAGGGGGTGGGCCCCGCCACGGCGGAGAAGCTGGTGCAGCGCTTTGGGGAAAACACCCTGCGGATTCTGGAGGAAGAGCCTGAGCTCCTCAGCAAGATCAAAGGCATTACCGCCCGGAAGGCTATGGAGATCGGCGAGAGCTACCGGGCCCAGACAGGGATGCGGCGGCTCCTGGACTTTTTAGCCGTTAACGACCTGCCGCTGTACTTGGGGCTGCGGCTGTGGCGCCGCTACGGCGCCTCCGCCATGGACGCCCTGCGGGACAACCCCTACCTGCTGGTGGACGAGCTCTACGGGGTGGATTTTGCCGTTATGGACGAGATCGCCCTGTCCATGGGGGTGGCCGGCGACAGCCGCCGCCGGGTGGAGGCCGCCGTCCTCTTTGAGCTGACCTACAACCTCAATAACGGCCATGTGTTCCTGCCCCGGGAGAAGCTGATTGCCGCGGCGGTGCAGCTCATCGACTGCCCGGCGGACACGGCGGAAATTGCTCTGGACGACCTGATCGGCCGGGGCGCCATTCACCAGGAGCCGGTGGCCAAGGTTACCGCCTGTTATCTTACCCGCCTTTACCAGGCGGAAACGGGCGTTACCACCCGGATAGAGGCTCTCCTCCGCTGCCGGGGCGACCGCTGCCGCCAGGTGGACAAGACCATTGATCAGATCCAAGCCGAGCAGGGCATTGTCTACGCCCAGTCCCAGCGCCGGGCGGTGGAGCTGGCGGCCCGGGAGGGGGTCCTGCTTCTCACCGGCGGTCCCGGCACCGGCAAGACCACCTCGGTGCGGGCCATTGTGGCCATGCTGGACAAATTGGGCTGTGACACCCTGTTGCTGGCCCCCACGGGCCGGGCGGCCAAGCGCCTGGGGGAGCTGTGCGGCCGGGAGGCCCAGACCATCCACCGGTGCCTGGGCATGAGCTGGCGGGAGGACACCGGCGAGGTGACCTTCCAGAAGAATGAGAAGGAACCCCTGGAAGCCGGGGCGGTAATTGTGGACGAGATGAGCATGGTGGATCTGCCCCTGATGGCCGCTCTTCTGGCCGCTCTGCGGCCGGACTGCAGGCTCATCATGGTAGGCGACCCGGACCAGCTGCCCTCAGTAGGGCCCGGAAATGTATTTTCCGATCTTATCCGCAGCGGACGGATCCCGGTGGTGGCCCTGACGGAGATCTTCCGCCAGGCCCAGTCCAGCGCCATCATCCGGGCGGCCCACGCGGTAAACGGCGGCAGCCTGCCGCCGCTGAAGAACCTCAGCGACAGTGACTTCTTTTTCCTGCGCCGCCGGGATCCCCAGGCGGCGGTGGAGCTGGTGGTGGAGCTGTGCCGGGATCGCCTGCCCAAGAACATGGGAGTAGATCCCCGGCAGATTCAGGTCCTCTGCCCCACCCGGAAGGGGGCCTGGGGCACCGCCGCGCTGAACCGGGCCTTACAAGCGGCCCTGAATCCCCCTGCTCCGGACAAGCGGCAGAAGGTATGGGGGGAGACGGTGTTCCGCACCGGCGACCGGGTCATGCAGATCAAAAACAACTACGATGTACTGTGGATCCGGGACGACGGCGTCACCGGCAGTGCCATGTTCAACGGCGACGTGGGCCTGGTGGAGGAAATTGATCCCAGCGGCGAGCTGATGAGCGTCCGGTTTGACGACCGGGTGGCCACCTACACCACGGACATGCTCTCGGAGCTGGAGCTGGCCTACGCGGTGACGGTACATAAGGCCCAGGGCAGCGAGTACAGGGCGGTGGTGCTGGTAGCGCTCCCCGCCGCCCCGGCGCTGATGGTGCGGGGGGTGCTGTACACCGGCCTTACCCGGGCCCGGGAGCTGCTGATCGTGGTGGGGGACGACGCCGCCCTGGGACGTATGGCGGAGAACGACCGCCAGCAGAGGCGGTATTCCGGCCTCCGGTGGCGACTGAAAAAAGGAGGCCAGGGGTGAGGCACCCCTAGACCTCCTTCTTTATTTTTCTCTCCTTACCTCGTTCTTTTTTCCCTTTGCCGTTTCTTTTTGCTGGTTGTGTTTGCCTCCGACGGCCCCATTTTTGGACGCCCAAAACACTGCTTTAGGGGAGTTCCGCGCCCCGGCGTGGGGTTCCTTTGTGGGTTCCCGCACCCACGGGCGGGGTACTTTTGTACGCACAAAAGTACCCAAAAGGCGCTGGGGAGACCCCAGACCCCCCTTTTTTGCCCAATCGGTCTTATCAAGTTGAGCCACTGCCCTGCCACTGAATCACCAGTCCCTTCGGGCATTTGATCTGTACCGGGTTTCTCGTCGATGCTTCGGCTGACGCCCTTTTGAAGGGATAAGCGAATCTGCTTTTTTGTAAAATTGGATATATCTTTATGAAAGAGCCAGAAATGGCTCTTTTTATTTTATGGGAAATTCCCATTTATAAGGGTATGGGATATACCCATAACGCATACTATCATCGAGGTGATTTCGATGATAGAACGGCTGCGAGGCCTGCGGGAAGATCGGGATTTAACCCAGACAGACATGGCGGAAATTTTGAAAGTACACCAAAGCACCTACTCCGATTATGAACGTGGAAATTTGAATATTCCGCTGGCCACGCTGAAAAAGCTGGCTATCTTTTTTAACACTAGTGTGGATTATCTTCTGGAATTAACCGATGAAATAAAACCTTATCCCCGGAAAAAGAGCTCATAAATATGACAAGACTGCAAGAACTCCGAAAAGAACGGGGCTATACCCAAATCAAAATGCAGATGCTAACCGGGATCGACCAAAGCGACTACTCCAAACTGGAGAATGGCAAGCGGTACTACACCTTCGAGCAGCTCAAGCGGATTGCCCTGGCTTTGGACACCAGTATGGACTATCTGGCGGGCCTGACCGACGAAAAGAAGCCCTATCCCAGGAAGAAATAATAATATTGACCAGAAAAAGGTGATGGTATGCTGGAGCGGCTGCGGGGTCTCCGGGAAGACCGGGATCTGACACAAGCAGATATGGCAGAAATTTTGCAGGTGCATCAAACGACTTATTCTGACTACGAGCGGGAAATTGTTAATATTCCGCTGGCCACACTAAAAAAACTAGCCATTTTCTTCGACACCAGTGTAGATTATCTTTTGGATCTGACCAACGAGCGGAAGCCCTATCCCCGGAAGAAGGGCTGACTTCGTCCGGCACACCAGAAGCATCTATCCCTTTTAAAAGGGCGACAGCCGAAGTCCGGCGAGAAACCCGGCACAGATCGGATGCCCGAAGGGACCGGTGATTCAGTGGCAGCGCACCGGCCAAGTCTGGGAGCGTCCGATTGGATAAAAAGAGGGGGTCCGGGGTCTCCCCGGCGCCTTTTTGGTGACTTTTTGTGCGTACAAAAAGTCACCCGGGTCCGGGGCGGGGAGCCCCGGTATCCTCCGTAACAAAAAAGAAATTGAGGTGAACCCATGTCCACCGGAGAAGCCATACTAAACCTATTGTTCCCGCCCAAGTGCGCCTTCTGCGGCACGCTGATCGACCCTGACACTGGGTTAGGGGCTGCCGACGGCACACCGCCGGACCATCCGGTCAGGCCGCTGCCAGGCCGTAAAAACGACGGTCTCTGCCCCGCCTGCCGGGCCAGCCTGCCCTTTACCACCGGCAATGAGCAGCTGCGCCACGTGGACGGCTTTCCCTGTGCCGTGGCTCTGCGGTATGAGGACATGGTCCGCCGGGGCGTCCACGCCCTGAAATTCCAGGGCAAGCCCCAGCGGGCCAGGGTCTTTGCCCGGTATGTGGCCCAGGCGGCGGCAGAGCAGTTTCCCGGCGGCTTCGACGCCGTCACCTTTGTCCCCGTGAGCCTCTGGCGCAACTACTGGAGAGGCTACGACCAGGCCCGGCTCCTGGCGGAGGAATGCGCCAAATTGTGGGGTGTGCCCGCCCTGCCGGTTTTGCGGAAAATACGGAACAATCCGCCCCAGTCCACCGTCAAAACTCCTGCGGAGCGCCGGGCCAACGTGCTGGGCGCTTATATCGTCCCCCAGCCCCAGCGGGCTATGGGAAAACGGTTCCTCCTTATTGACGACGTGGTCACCACCGGCAGCACCATGGCCGCCTGCGCCCGGTGCCTGATGGACGCAGGGGCGGAAAGCGTGGTATGCGCCGCCCTGGCGGGCCCTGTCCGATAGAAAATCCCTTTCCCACCGGTTTATTTGCGTCCAGCACAGGATTTTCCCCAAAGTTTGGCCTAAATTTGTGGGAAAAAGTTCCTGTAATTGCTTGCAAATTTTGGTACCTCCCGGTATAATGATTTTTTAGAGTATAAGCAAGGATTTTGCTAACAATAGAGATTACGAGGTGGAAGGTAACTATGTTCACGTTTGCGAAAGATATCGGTATCGATCTGGGTACCGCTTCCGTTCTGGTATATGTCAAGGGCAAGGGCATTGTCCTCAACGAGCCCTCTGTGGTGGCCATGGACAAGAACACCGGCAAGCTTCTGAAGGTGGGCGAGGAAGCCCGTCAGATGCTGGGCCGTACCCCCGGCAACATTATCGCCATCCGTCCCCTGCGGGAGGGCGTTATCTCCGACTACGACATGACTGAGCGGATGCTGCGGGAATTCATCCGCAAGGTGGCAGGCTTTATGCTCTTCAAGCCCCGGGTCATCATCTGTGTCCCCTCCGGCATTACCGAAGTAGAGGAGCGCGCTGTGGTGGACGCCGGTATCCAGGCCGGCTGCCGTCGTGTGTTCCTCATCGAGGAGCCCGTAGCCGCCGCCATCGGCGCCGGTATTGACATTACCAAGCCTGACGGCCATATGGTGGTGGACATCGGCGGCGGTACCGCCGACATCGCCGTCATCTCCCTCAGCGGCGTGGTAGAGTCCGCCTCCATCAAGGTGGCCGGCGATCAGTTCAATGAGGCTGTCATCAAGTATATGCGCCGCAAGCACAACATCCTGGTGGGTGAGAGCACTGCTGAGAAGATGAAGATTGCCATCGGCTGCGTGTACCCCAAGGAGGAGGAGACCTTCATGGATGTGAAGGGCCGCTGCCTCCTGACCGGCCTGCCCAAGACCATCACTGTCAGCTCCGCTGAGATGCTGGAGGCCTTTGAAGAGCCTGCTGAGCGGATCCTGGAGAGCATCCACTCCGTCCTGGAGCGGACCCCCCCGGAGCTGGTGGCCGATGTGTCCACCAACGGCATCGTCATGACCGGCGGCGGCAGCCTGGTGGAGGGCTTTGACAAGCTCATCACCTCCCGCACCGGCATCGCCACCACCGTGGCGGAGAACGCCATTGCCTGCGTGGCCGAAGGTACCGGCAAGAGCCTGGATATGATCGGCAACATGCAGGAGGGCACCATCAACCTCTCCCGCCGCCGTCAGATCAACTGATCGATTATCCTGCCGTTTATTCCCGGCGGGCCGGCTTTTTTGCCGGGCCCGCCGGCCCTTTTCCCGGTTGACCGGTTTTTCCCTTGCCAAACAGATGCAAATCTGGTAGAATGGATACGCATTTTGCGCCGGAGGGTCTTTTTTTGCCCGTTTTCCGGCTTTGGCAGGGGCTGTCCCCCTTTGCGCAACATCCTTCCGGAGGTTTTACTACATGGCTAAGAAACCCATCAGTCAAAAGCGGGCGGAACGTGAGAAGCAGGAAAACCTGGCTCTCCAGCGGGTATTCAACGTGTTCCTGCTGGGCATGGCCGCCGAGATTTATCTGTTTATTGTATACCGCAACTATGTTTTGGGCACACCTGACTCCCTGCTTATCTGGGATGAAATCCTGCGCTGGGGCTCCCTGGCGGGCCTGGTCCTGCTGGCGGCAGGCGTTGTGACGGCAGTCATCAAGCGCACGGAGAAAAAACTGCGCACCGGCATGATTCTTATGGCCGCCGTTGGTCTGTTCCTGACGGTATCCGGCTGGGTGACAACCCGTTTCTTCGACAAGGGTATCACTACCCTGTGCATCCTGGTGCCGGTACTGACCCTGCTGGGCCTGGTGTTCTTCCTGTTCCAGCACGAGTGCTTCCTCAGCACCATCGCTATGGCCGGAGCCCTGTTTACCATCTGGGTCTGCGGCCGGGGCCTGGACTCCGCCTCCTGGCGGACTGCTGTGATTGCCGGCTCCGTGGCGGCTGTGGTGATTCTGGCAGTGCTGGCCGTCCTGATCCGGCAGCTCCAGAAAAACCAGGGCAGCTACAAGGGTCTGCGGATCTTTACCCCTGAATGTGACTATCGGGTGATTTACGCTGTACTGGCCGTCAGCGCCGCAGCCATTCTCATCGCTCTGCTGGTCCCTGTTACGGTGTACTACCTCCAGTGGGCCCTGGGCATCCTCCTTTTCGCCGAGATGGTCTACTACACCACCAAGCTGATGTAACTGCAACACATATAGAAACCGCCCCGAGGCTGTTGCCCCGGGGCGGTTTTTTGCACATATCATTTACAGGATAAACCCGCCGTCGGCGGTAAGGACCTGGCCGGTGATAAAGGACGCCTCCTCCCGGCAGAAGAAGGCCACCGCAGCCGCCACATCCTCCGGCTTCCCCAATCGGCCCATAGGGGTTTCCTCCGCCAGGGAGCGCAGGGTCTCCTCCCCCAGTACCTCCACCATGTCGGTATGGATCACCCCGGGGGCCACGCAGTTGACCCGGATCCCCGAGGGGGCCAGCTCTGCCGCCAGAGAGCGGGTCAGGCCGATAATGGCCGCCTTGGTGGCGGAATAGGCTACCTCACAGGAGGCTCCCCGCTGGCCCCAGATAGAGGAAATGTTGACGATGGCCCCTGCCTTCCGGTGGATCATCCCCGGCAGCACTGCCTGGATGGTATGGTAGGCGCCGTCCACGTTGACAGCGAAGATCTGCCGCCAGAAAGCGGGATCTGTATCCTGGAAGAGGCACTGCCGGGCAATGCCGGCGTTGTTCACCAGGCAGGTAATGGGCCCGAAGGCCTCCTCCGCCTGCCTTATGGCGGCGGTAATGGCGGTGCGGTCCGCCACATCCCCCTGCACTGCCAGGGCCTTGCCGCCCTGGCTGCGGATCTCCTCCGCCAGAGCCTCTGCCTCCTCCCGGGAGCGGGCGTAGTTGATGCCAACGGCGTATCCCTCCGCCGCCAGCCGCCGGGCCACTGCCCGGCCAATCCCCCGGCCTGCGCCGGTAATAAACGCTGTGCCTCCCATGGACACGCCTCCTCTGCACAAAACTGCTCCGTTTACCCTATGGGGATATGTTCTTTTCTTGCAAGAAAAGGACCAAAAGAACCTTTGGGCAAAACGTTGTTTTGCCTGTCAGGGAGCAGCACAAGGGTCGGCGCCAGGGATCAGGTCAGTGGGCGGCCGGGCCGTAAGGCTGCTGTCTGCCGTCTATTATACGCCAGGGAGGCCCCGCCTGTCCACAGTGGGAGGCAAGATGGGCACTGGTGGCTGCTGTTTCTCAAGCCAGCTCTGTCAGCCGGCAACAGCCGCCGCAGAGGAATAACAATGTCCGGAAACAGTCTATTTTTCCATGGCCAGGCGGACCTGGACAAGGTTGGTATGCTGGGGGTTTCCATGGGCCAGCGGGGTAGCGCGGTGGGTCATGGTCAGCACATTGATACAGCCCCGGCGATCCCTGCCTTTTGCATCCGGCGTAAACCAGGCCCCTTCGCTCATGGCCACAGTGCCCGGTACGATCCGCTCTGTTACCCACACCGGCAGGCACACCACGCCCCTGCTGTTGAACACCTCCACCAGATCGCCGTCCCGGATTCCTCTGGGGCCGGCATCCCGGGGATGCATCCACAGCTGCTGTTCATCCAGCCCTTTCAGGCTTTCTGTAAGCTCGCCGATGGAGTGGCACCGCCGCTTGGAGTGGTACCCGATGAGCTGGAGAGGATAGGGACCTGCACAGGCGTCCTCCCATCCCTCCTCACAAGGCGTATAGCAGGGAACTCCAGGCAGCACGCCGCTGTCGTAGAGCCGCTGGGAAAAGATTTCGATTTTTCCTGAGGGGGTGGCAAAGGGCTCCTTGTCCCGGATATTGCGCTGGAAAGCGGGCGTATCCGCCGTCTGGGGATAGACAAAGCCTCCCTGGCGGCGCAGGACCTCAAAGGGAGGCAGCGCCGGTTCCCGCCGGCTCCGGTGCTCCTCATAGCGCCGGGCCAGCCACTCCCCCGCCTCTCTCGTTCCCTGGCAGAAGGCCTGGCCGCAGCCCAGCTGGTCCGCTGCCGCCAGCATCCACTCGTACTCCAGCCGCGCCCCGAACAGGGGCTTCACCGCCTGGTGGTCATAAAGGACATAGTCCCCGCCGGCCCAGGGGTTCACCACATTCTCCGTTTCAAAGAAGGACACCCCCGGCAGCAGCAGATCTGCATACCGGGCTCCGGGGGTCATAAAGAGATCGGAGACCACAATGGTTTCCGCCAAGTCCTCCTGCTCCAGAATGCGGACCGTTTCATTGACATGGGAATGCTGATTGACCAGCATCCCGCTGGCCAGGCAGAAAATGGTCTTGATACCGGTTTCCAGCTTTTCCGCACCGGTCAGCCCTGCCTGGCGGTCGATGGTCTCCGGCCGCTCCACCGCCCTGCTCCAAAGGAAGGAGGGGATCGCGCCGGGACAGGGATTTTTCATGGGCAGGAACTCCACGCCGGCATGGCTTTCCTTCAGGTAGCTCACCGCTCCGGCGCTGCCGCCCGCCACCCCTACATTGCCGGTCAGGCAGGCCAGCATGGCAAAGCTGCGGCAGTTTTGCTCCCCGTTCAGGGTCCTCTGGGGCCCCAGCCCCGGCAGCAGACAGGCAGGCTTGGTGGTGGCGTATTCCACCGCCAGAGCCTCGATCACATCGGCAGGAACGCCGGTGATGGCCGCAGCCCACTCCGGGGTTTTTTCCACATGGTCCTTCCGTCCAAAGAGGTAGCTGTGATAGCTCTCCCCCGGGGGAACGCCCGGCGGCATGTGCTCCTCGTCAAAGCCCAGGCAATAGGTATCCATAAAGGCCTGATCCTGAAGCCCCCGGCTCCAGATCACATAGGCCATGGCGTCCGCCAGGGCCCCGTCTGTGGAGGGCCGGATGGGGATCCACTGGTCCGCAAACAGCCGGGCGGTATCACTACACCGGGGATCGATGACGATGACCCGGATGCCGCTGCCCTTGGCCTGAACAAACAGCTCTGTATGGTTATCTCCGAAATGGGTATCCACCGGGTTATGGCCCCACAGCAGCAGCAATTTGCTTTGCAGCAGCTGCCGCTCCGGACTGCCGCAGGCCACGGTGCCGTAGATATAGGGCAGCACATGCTCGGCGCAGGCCGCGCTGTAAAAATTGTAGAAATCAAGATATCCGCCGTCGCAGCTGAGCAGGTGCTTCATGCACCGGTCCGGCCGCATTAAGGCGCACACACCCGCCGCCGCCATGACATAGCGGGACGCCGGGCCAAAGCGCTCCCGGGAGTCCCGGACAGCCTCTGCCACCAGCGTCTCTGCCTCCGGCCAGGAAATCCGGCGGAACTTTCCTTCTCCCCGTCTGCCTGTCCGGACCATGGGATAGCGAAGGCGGCGGGAGTTAAGGAAGGTCTGCCGGTAGGCCATGCCTCTGGGACAGCCGGAAAAGCTCTTGCCCATAAAATCCTTGTCGGGCAGGATTGACAGTACGCAGCCTTCCTGTACGGTGGACAGCATCCGGCATTTGTTGCCGCAGTCGCAGAAGCTGGCGTGGCCCACCACCCGGGGAGGCTCCAATTCCAGCTGGGGACCTCTCTCCCACTGCGCACTGTCAAAGGGCAGGGCCCCGCCGGGATCCTGTACCCTGGCCGGCGCCAGAGCGGCAGCCTCCTTCAGCAGGGCAAGGACCTTTTCCACAGCCTCTCCCAGATCGTTTTCCCGGGCGGCCTCTGCCACACGATGGGCGGTGCCCAGCAGGAAGCGGTCACAAAACTCCTGTCCCGCCTGCTCCAGGGCTTCATCCTCTGTTTTCAGGCCGCACACGCACAGGTACTCCATAAAGCGGCACTGCTGGCCGATATAATCCGGAGGATTCCCGTCCATATCCACCCACTGGTAGCCCCACTTCTTATATGCCGCAATGACTGCCAGTGTCGTTTCGTTCAGCAGCACATCCTCGCCGGACAGGCAGGCCGAGGCCCACAAAGGCACATAGCAATCGGCGTCGGTCCCCATCAAAAGGCGCTGGTAGGTATCCCGGGGGATTTCATCCGTGAGCCCCACCCAGTCCCGACAGGCCTGCCAGGACTCATAGCTTTCAAAAAACGCCCGCAGGGCATGCCAGCGGATGTACGCTTCCCGAGAGATCATTTCCCACCGTCCCTTTCCTTCAGCAGCTGGGTTTTCCAGGCCTGCATTTTTGTCAGGTCGCCCATCAGCGACACACCCACCAATTTTTCTCCCTTCCATACCCGCAGACCCCGGCCGGGCACCGCAGGCCGCCGGGGATCCACCTGGAAGGTCTTTCGTTGGCCCCAGGAGGACTCCTCAATCTCATAGTCGGCTCCCCCGCTCTGCCCCAGATCCCCCAGGGCAAACAGGGCCACTCCGTCCAGATTCAGCACCAGGGAGGTATCACACCCGGTATATACCGCGCAGCCCCCTGCGGCGTTGGTTCCCGCCACCCGGCCCTGCTCCTGTCCCTGGCTCCACAAGGCCGCATTGAAGCCCTGGAACTGGGCGCAGTCACCACAGGCATAGACTCCCTCGGCACTGGTCTCCATCCGCTCATTGACAACGATGGCCCGCTCACAGGCAATGCCCGCCTGCTGGGCCAGGGCCGTATCCGCCCGTACGCCGCAGGAAACCACCAGCAGCTCACAGGGCCAGCTGCGCCCATTTTTCTCATCCACAAAAATCGTCTGCCCCTCCCGGCGCAGCCCCGCCACAGCCACTCCGGTCTCCACATGGAGTCCCGGCAGCTGGGCCCGCAGCCAGTCGGAGGTCTTAGGGCCGATAAGCCGGGGCATGAGGTAATCCATGGCCTCCAGCACCGTGGTCTCCAGACCGTAGTGATAGAGCTCCGCGGCCACCTCCAGACCGATGACTCCGCCGCCGATAATGACCGCCCGCTTGCTGCCCTCCGCCATACGGCGCATCCGGCGCAGGTCCTCCAGGGTGCGCACGTCGCACAGCGGTACCTCCTCCCTTCCGGGAAAAGGCGGGATAAAATTCCGGGCTCCCGTGGCCAGGACGCACTTGTCATATGCCAGCCGCTCCCCGCCCCGCAGCGTCACGGTACCCGCCCCGGGGTCCAGCTCCTCCGCCATTACACCCAGCCGCAGGTCGATATCCTGGCTGCGGTACCATGACGGCTGCCGCAGGGACAGCTTCTTAAGTTCCATGGACAGCAGCGGCGCCTTGCTGAGCATGGGCCTTGCATAGGGGAGCTCCGCCTCCCCGCTGAGGAGCACGATCCGGCCCCTGCTGTCCTGCCGCCGGATGGCCTCGGCGGCACTGAGGCCGGCAATGCCGGCCCCTATCACCACATAGCGCTTATCCATCCTGCTCTTCCTCCTCTTCGCCGGGAAAACGGGCCATGGTGGAGGGATCCGTCCGGCCCGGCTCCGGCAGGAACGGGGCGCTGAGCTGCTTCCAGCCCGGCTCCTTTGGCGGCGGATCCCGCCAGCGGAGGGCGCCCATGGGGCAGGCCGCCACGCAGAAGGGCTCCAGCCCCTGGCTGCGCCGGTCCACGCAGCTGTCACATTTCTGGGCCACCCCGGCGGTAGCGCTGAGGGACACCGCCCCATAGGGGCAATTCCACACACAGCAGCCGCAGCCGATGCACCGCCCGTCGTCGTGAAGCACCACGCCCTTTTCCTCGTCCCGGTACATAGCGCCGGTAGGGCAGGCCGCCACACAGGCCGGATGGGCACAGTGATTGCAGCCGCCGGAAAACGCCGTCTCCTTCCCTCCGCCTACCGGCCGAAGAACCACCCGGCGAAAATATTCTCCGCTGCCCAGCCCATGGGCCCCCTGGCAAGCCAGCTGGCAGGCCCCGCAGGCAATGCAGACCGTACTGTTATACAGAAATCCTACCTTCTCCACAGGCAATACCCCCTGCTGTTTTTCCGGCGTGGTCCCCGCCGCCTGTCAATCCATGTCTATCAGCCGGCGATAGACCGCCACCGCGGTGGGAATAATGGCGTCCGGGAAATCCATCCCCGTGGTGTGCAGCTCCCCGCAGTCCTCGCCGGAGCCGATCTCAAAGAACGCACCGGGTATTTCCCGGGTATAATGGCCGAAATCCTCCGACGACCGGAAGGGCTCCTTCAGCTCCCGGAGAGGAATCTGAAGCTCCCTACAGACCCGGCGGACCTTATCATTACTGGCCTTTCCGCTTACAGTGGCCGGGAATTCGTCGCAGAAGCTGATGGTAAGGCCCAGCCCCTGCCGCTCTGCCTTCTCCCGGGCCAGCTTTTCCAGCTGAGCGATCAGCGCCTCCAGCTCCTCCTCATACTCGCCCCGTACTGTCAACAGCAGCTGGCCCCGGCTGGCCTGGGTGCCAAAGGCCCGCTCTCCCACATCCACCTGGATGATGGTGGCCAGCACAAGGCCCCGGTAACGGGCGGGATCCGTCAGGGTGGACAGCTGGCTGATGATCTCCGCAATGGCAAAGGCGGGGTTTTTCCCCAGCTCCGGCATACTGGCATGGGAGGGCGTTCCCTGGAAGGAGAAGATCATCCCCTTGGAGGCGCAGTAAATGGTGCCGTCCAGCACCTGCACGGCGCCCAGAGGAACACCGGGCCGGTTATGGAAGCCAAAAATCTCCCCCACCTTTTCCTCCCGAAGGAGGGCCGTGCAGGCCTTGGCCCCGTCGCCAGTTTCCTCGGCGTGCTGGAACAGGAAAAATACATCCCGGTCCGCCCCCTGCTGATCTACCTCCAGAGCCAGGGCCGCCAGGGAGGCGCTGTGGCCGTCGTGGCCGCACTTGTGGCCTACGCCGGGAATCCGGGACACATAGGGCACATCACACAGGTCCTCTACCGGCACCGCGTCAAAATCCGCCCGGAAGGCAATGCCCGGCTTGTCCCCGCCGGCACGATAGGCGGCATAGAACCAGCTGCCCTTATCCACCACTTCCAGCTTTGTATGGCTGCGGAGGAACTCCATCAGCGTGGCCTTGGTCCATTTTTCCTCATTGGACAGCTCCGGATGGGCGTGCAGCCTGTGCCGCAGCTCCACCGCCAGCTCGTAATTTTCTTGCTTCATTACTGTCACTCCCTGCTCCTGTCTGTATTTCCGCCGGGTGACGGCTCCTCCCGTCCCCCGGTCTGTTTTTATCTTCTTTTTCAGAGAATCCTTAGCGGATGTCCCACTCGGCGTCCAGACACATGGGCACCGTCCCCGGCTGCACCAGCCAGTTCTGTACATTCCGCACCCGGTAAAGGGCTTCCTCCCGGATACAATTTTTTACCGCCGCCATCAGCACCTGGCCGTAGGCCATGGCAGAGGCCATGCCGTTGAGCTTGGTTTCCGGATCCTGGGCCACGGATAAAACCACCGTCTCGTCTGAAAGCCGGGCCAGAGGGCTCAGGGCGCTGTCAGTAATGCCCACCACATAGGGCCCCTTGTCTCTGGACTGCTCCACCAGCCCCAGGGTGCCGGGGCAGTAGGGGCGAAAGGCCATGGCAATTACCACCGACTTGGGGTTAAGCTCCGCCAGCTCCCGCAAACCCACGTTATTTTCCCGGAAATAATGGACGTTGGGCCGGATGGCGTCCAGCAGGAAATACAGCTGGTAGGCCGCCGTATGCTCCCCGTAATACCCAAACACCATCACATGATCCGCCATGGCAATCCGGGCGGCAATATTCTGGAGCTGATCAAAGCAGATGGCGCCATCCCGCATCTGCATCAGCAGGCTTATTTCCCTGCTGAGCATTTTCTGGTACTCGTTTTGCTGCCCCTGCTCCTCCAGGCTTTCTACCCGCCGCCGGGCCAGCAGATCGGAACGCATCTGCTTTTGCATGGCCTTGAAGCTGTCATACCCCAGGGCATAGGCCAGGCGGATCACCGTGGTCTCACTGACGCCGGCGGCTATGGCAATCTTAACTGTGGTAAGCATGGCGGCGCTCTCCAGGTTGCGGAACAAGTAATCCGCCACCTTTTTTTGTGATTTGGACAGGCTGGTATAGCTGCTGCGCAGCTGTTCACAAACGTCCACAGCGACCCCTCCCCCATTAAAAAAAGAATTTTCTTCTTTTTTCAAATTTGGTGTTTTTTCTTCATTTTACACGGGGATACACGGGTTTTCAATGCACATTACCGCTAACTTGCCTGCTATAATTTTGGCTGACTACACGGAATTATTTATTTTTAAGAAGTTTCTTCTTCATACTTTCCCTACCGGCTCCGCCTGCTGTCTGTTTTACCGGCTGCACCGTGGGTTTTCAACGGTTCAACCGGGAGGTTCCACCAATTTTACCGGAAGTTTTTATCGGCTCTGACAGGAGGTGCCGCCGGTTCTGCCGAGGTTTCCCTGCCGGGACTGCCCGGGTTTTCCCCGCCGGCCATACAAGTGCAGCGCTGGGGTTATTGCCGGCAAGCCAGCAAAAGCAGCGCCGCATTTTCCGCCGGCGGGACCGTAAAATTCTGTACGCCCCGGCCAGAAAGCATAAAACCGCGGATCCCGCCGGCCTGCCGGGCAGGCCGGCGGGATCCGCCGCATAGGCGGCGCCCCAGCGCCGCAGAACGCCATCCAGTCACTCCAGATGGTCGTGGACATAATGGTTGATGAGACGCTGCTTCATCTCCTGGATGTGATGAAGCAAAAGGTCCTTTGCCTGGACAAGGTCCTGCTGCTCCACCGCCGTCACAAGGCGCAGGTGTTCCTGCTGGATCTCCTCGTCGATCAGGGGCAGAAGCCGCCCGGAAATGATCTGATAGCGGGCCCTGGTGTTGTCGTACAGCCCCAGCAAGGGCTGGTTGCCCAGCACCTCCAGGGGGACCCGGTGGAAAGCTGAATCCAGCTCCGCGTAACGGTAGCTGTCCCCCGCCTGCCGGGTCTTTTCCTCCTCGGCGCATATGCTGCGCATCCGGGTGATGTGACTCTCTCCCAGCTTGCTGAATACCTTCTCCAGGGCAAACAGCTCCACGCACTCACGGACCTGGAACATCTGGAAAAGATCTGTCAGATCCACTGTCTGGATAAAAAAGCCCACATTGGGTACCTGCCGCAGTACGCCTTCCTTCTGCAGGCGCAAAAATGCCTCCCGCACAGGGGTATAGCTGATGTCCAGATCCAAGGCAAACTGACGGGCACTGAGATAGCTGCCGCTGGGCATTGTCGCAATGCGTTCCTTGATCGCCTGGTATGCGATGTTGCTGAGCATCCGTCTGGACACTGCCATTCCCCCCTCTTCCCTGTTATGTCCGGCCCACGCCTCCATCAAATTGCCTGATAATGGACTTTTTGTTTACCGTGTAAGTCTACTACTTCCAGCATTTCCTTGTCAATCATTTCCATCAGCAGCTTGGTACGCATGTAATAGGGCGATTTCCAGCTGAAACGGGCCGCCAGCTCCGCCAGTGTCCTGGGCTGGCTGCAATAATCCCACACCTGTCGCTCCATGTCGCTCATCTCCGCCAGCTGCTCTTCCGCCGGGTCCTCATATTTCCGGGCAGGCAGCTGGAAAATCACGGAAAACCAGTCGTCCACCGCCTTGATTTCCGGCGATGCAAGGCCTGCCTTCTCCATCATCTTTCCCATATACTGCAGGCCGCTGTTTTCCTGAGGCAAAGCGCCCAGGGTTTCCAGAATGTCCATGATCTTAGGATTGCGCAGGCTGCGCAGCCCCTTGGGCGGACACTGCGCGTCCGGAGCGCCAAAAAATCCGCCCGGACTGCAAACCTGAATATACTCGTCAAAAATCCACAGGTAAACCGGCTTGTCCTCGGCGTATTTGCTGTAATCCCGGTGGATCAGCGCATTGAGCAAGGCTTCCCGTATGGCGTCGGTGAAATGCTCCAGCTGTTCCCGCCCCCCGGCAGTTCCCGCCGCCAAAAGGCTCTTGCGCACAAATTGCAGCGCCTGCTCACAGAGCATATCCAGCGTACCGTTGATACGGCGGCACTCTCTGGCCTCGCCCTGGGAGTACAGGGACGCCATAATGGAAAACTGGGGATAAAAGGACTGGGGATCATAGCCAAACAGCAGTACCGCCGCCAGAGTGGGCTTGCCTCCTGTCTGCAGCCCCTCCATGCGCAGCATCTGCTCCCGGTCCATATCCGCCTGCAGGCGGTTGAGTCCCACCAGGCGGCGGATATAGGTTTCCACATTTTCCTGATGGATATCCTCCCATTGGGCCTGTTCGCAGACCCGCAGCTCGTCCCGGGCCCGGTTTTCATAGGCCTCGTAGTTGTGGATTTCCGCCTCGGTCATCCGCTGGCTCCTGCCGTCCACCCACTTGAAGGCGCCGTGGGTCCGTCCTACCGCCTGGTGGTAGCAGGGCTTGTATCGTTTGTCAATCTCCGGGATCTCCGCCGCCAGGACCGCCTTGCCATCCACCGTGGCCTTCGTATAGAGGGGATACAGCGTCGGTGCCATTTCCGCGCACTGCCAGCCCAGCTTCTCTTTCAGGTCTTCTCCATCATAAACGCCGCACAGCACCGGCTTTCCCTCTTCGGGCAGCTCCATCCCAAAAAGGAGGACGCCGCCGCCCGGGGAATTGGCCAGCGCCGACAGTTCCCGAAACAAATCCGGGCAGCCATCCTGAGCCGCGAACAAAACCGTATTTCCCGGACATCGTCCTTCTTTTTGGATCTGATCACACAACTGTCTCAGTCTGGTTTTGAGCATCCGTCGTCTCCTTTTCCAGCGTTCCCCTGTTCTTCTGTGGGCTGGAGCTTGTTGATATGGCGCTTCCACCGCCCGGAATAGTAATACGGGATCAGCACACACAATCCCGCCGCCCATCCGATGGCATAGCACCAGTGCATATTGGCCGGGCCAAATCTGTCAGTCAGGTAGTAGGCCGAAGGCACCCTGGCCAGCCACAGGCTGGCCAAAGCAGCCACGGTAGGCACCGTGGATTCGCCTGCCCCTCGCAGCAGCCCAATATACATATACTGCAACGTGGAAATAATGTAAAGGGGGATTACCCGCACCAGATACTCATTGCCCGCGTCCACTACCGCCTGAGTATCTGTAAACAGCCACATCAGCTGGCTGCGCAGGGGGATCACCACCGCGCACAGCACTGCGCACATGGCCACAGAAAGCAGCATGATATCCCGCACGCCCTCTTTCACCCGGTCCATCCGCTTGGCGCCAATGTTCTGGCCCACATAGGTGGTAATGGAGGTGGCAAGGCTCTGCACCGGCATGAACACAAACCCATCCACCTTTACCGCCGCATTGTATCCCGCCACAAATACCGTCCCGCACTGGTTGATCAGCGGAGACATCACCATAATGCCCACAGAGTACAGCGCGTTCTGCACGCCGGAGGGCACGCCGATACGCAGGATGTTTTTGAAAATTTCCCTGTCAAAGGAAATTCGCAGCACCCGGAAACGGTACTCAGGGAATTTATGGTTGATCATCCACACGCTCATCAGCCAGCTGAACAGCTGGGAGAGCACTGTGGCCAGGCCTACGCCCACCACGCCCAGCGGGATGGGCACCACCAGAACATAGTCCAGCACCACATGCAGCACACTGGACAACGCCAGGATAATCAGCGGCGAGCGGCTGTCGCCCAGGCCCTGGAGAATGCCCGCGTTGGCATTGTATCCAAACTGGGGCAAAAGGCCCAGATAGTACACGCACATATACACCCGGGCCAGCTCAAAATAGTCCTCCTGTACCTTCAGCAGCGACAAAAACGGCCCTGCTGTCAGCATGCCGAATACCGTCAGGGGCAGAGAAACCACCAGCAGAAAGGTATTCATGGTGGCAATGGTCTTCTGGATGTCCTTGCCGTTATGCTGGCCGAAATACTGGCTGACCAGCACGGATCCGCCTAAGCCGATTCCCAAAAACAGGCTGGTAAACATATATGTAACGGAGAAGGACGCGCCCACCGCCGCCTGAGCAGCGTCACTTACATTTTTTCCCACTACAATACCATCTACGACCGTATACAGCTGTTGGAAAATATTCCCCAGCAAAATAGGGAGGGTAAATTTCAATACCAGCGGCAGCGGCCGCCCCTGGGTCATATCGATGGTGTTATTACCTGTTTTTGCCATTGCATTTACTCCCTGTTCAGCTGCTCCACCGCCAGCAGAGCGCTCTCCATCTGCACGGATACCAGCCGTTGGATGGAAATGACCTCATAATCCACATGCTGCTCCAGCCACTGGCACATCCGCTCCAGCTCCTCGGAAAAGGCTTTCCGGCACACCGTCAGCACCTCCACGGCGCCCAGGTCCTGCCGCTCCGTACGGCCCAGCTCGTAATCGCAGGCCCGCACCGCCAGCGCCATGTTCAGGCATTCGAACAGGCGGGCACCGTAGAGGTTATCAAACACCTCCGACACCGTGGCGTCCTTTTCAAAGGCAGGGCCTTTGGCCCAGTTTTCCTTGGCCTTGTTCTGGGAGTCGTTGCCCTCGATGCAGCTGTCCACAAACTCGAAAAAGGGATTGTCCTCCCGGAAGTATCCGTGGACCTGGGACCAATATTTCCCCAGTACCGCGTAATTTTCCGTATTGAGCCGAATGTTTTCCAGCACCGCCTCCCGGCGGGTCATCCCTCCATAGGGCGAAGTGTCCTCAATCCGCTTGTCATAGAAATAAGGAAGCTCCGCCATCATGGTCATACACTTGCACACCGAAGCCACATAGTCTGCCGAACAGCCGCCGCACTTCATGGTGGTTCTGGGAACGCCGCCGCCGAAGCGGATCATATAGTTGACCATGGCGGTTACGGACATCATGCTGTGCACCGCGGGAGAGTACTTGGTGATATATGCCGACTCCGGCTCCCCCAGATGCAGGGGCACTTCCTGGCGGCGGGCAGCGTTTTCCAGCTTGGCACACAGCTCGGGAATGTTGTCCGTCAGGTACCAGTAGGCCCCGCCAAAGGCGCAGTTGTGCAGGGAAAACATAAATTCCGGCTTCAGCTGGTCAATGAGCTTCATCAGCGCTCTGGTCTCCGGCAGCGGATCGTCAAATTTCGCCCCCCGGATGTTGATGGGGAAGGTCCATTCCACCTGTTTGTTTCCCGGGGGACGATAAAATCCCTTGATATACTCCCCCAGGCTGAAGGGCCCCTTGAACCACCCCTCATTGAGGCGGGTCCCGTCCGGATCGATACAGGGGATCAGACGCCAGGTAAACCCTGTCTCCTCCAGGACCTCAGGGTGGGCGCCGAAAATTTCCGCCATGGCGATCATCGTCATGGCCCCAATGGGCTCATTGGGGTGGGGACAGGCAAAGCACAGGGCATTTTTCGGCCCATGGCCCAGCACCATGGATTGGATCGGATGCCCCTGGCGGGACGTGCCGATCACCTCGGTATGGATCACATCAGGGTATTTTTCTGCCAGGAGCCGGGTCTGCTGATCCAGCTCATCCACGGTATAAAACACCTGATAATCAGGGATGTAACGGAGAATCTGGGCAATATCCATTGGTTCACCTCTCTGCGTCATGTACTAGCGGGTGCAGCACTGCGGAAAAGCTCCGCAGTGCTGCTTCCCGGTCAGTTGTCCAGCCAGCAATAGGTATACTCGCCGTAGGCGCACATACCCACTGCCTCGTCCGAATAGGGATGGTTCTTTACATAGGTGTACGCGGGAGAATACCCCAGCCACTCAGAGATCAGGACGATAGGCACCTCCTGGGCCAGGATCTCCTGCATCTCCATATAGTAGGGAGCCCGCTGCTCAAAGGTGGGCTGGCTGGCACCCTGGGCCAGAAGCTCATCCACCTCGGGATTGGAATAGCTGAAGAAGTTGAACGCTCCGCCGGTGCTCAGGATATCGCCGATGGCGGAAACGTCGGGGCCCTGATAGCCGCCGTACAGCGTCATCTCAAAGTCCTTCTGCTGGGCCACCTTTTCGTCCCAGGCGGCGTATTCCAGCATATTGATCTTAACGTCAATGCCGATCTCCGCCATCTGGTTCTTGATAACCTGGGCCATATCCGGGAAGGGCTCATAGTTATAGGTATCCAGAGTCAGGTGGAGATAGAAACCGTCGGCATCCTTGGTAAGGCCGGTCTTTTCCATATACTCCTTGGCCTTTTCCAGATCGTACGCAAGCACCGCCGCCTCGGGATCCGTGTTGCAGGCCCAGGAGTACAACGGCGTAACATAGGTGGTGGCCTTCTGGCCGATACCGCCCATAGCCCGGTTGACGATGTCGTCCGCGTCTGTGGCGTGGGCCACGGCCATGCGGAAGTTCAGGTCGTTGAAGGGCTCCCTGCTCAAATCAAAGCCAATGAAGAACCGGGAGGGATAAATGGTCTTGAAGTTGTTCAGATCCTGATTGTTCAGCAGGGTCTCCAGCTCACTGGAGGGAGCAATGATACCCAGAACATCCAGCTCACCGTTATAGAAGGACTGCATGGCCGTGTTGGTATCGGCAATATAGCTGTAAATCACCCGATCCAGATAGGGCAGCTCCGGACCCCGGAAGAAGTCGTCGTTGCGCACCAGAGTGATGCTCACGCCCTTCTCCCAGCTGTCATACTTAAAGGGGCCGGTGCCCACAGGGGTCTGCATGGAATCATCGGTCATCCAGTCCTGTCCCTCGTAGACATGGCGGGGCAGAATGAAGGTGCCGTTATAGGCCAGGGAGCTGAGGAAACGGGCGTCGATCTGGCTGAGGTGGAACACCACCGTGTAGTCGTCGGGGCACTCGATGCTCTCGATGCTGGCCAGGGAGGTGGCAGCCTGGCACTGCTGCCGCTGGATCTCCTCAAAGGTGAATTTCACGTCGTCACTGGTCAGGGGCTCGCCGTCATGGAAATTCACATTTTCCGGCAGGGTAAAGGTGTAGGATTTCCCGTCCTCGCTGACCGTGTAGCCGGTAGCCAGGTCCAGAATGACCTCCTCGTTGTTGTTGGTCTTGAGCAGGCGGCTGAACACGTTCTGGGCCACAATGGTCATGGAGTTATCCGTTTTGCCGTTGGGGTTGAGGGTAATCGGTTCGGCAGACTGGCCGATAATGATGGTACCGCCGGTTTTGATGCCATCGGGAGCGTCGGACTGGCTCCCATCGGTGCTGTTGGAGTTCTGGCCGCTGTTGTTGCCGCCGCAGCCGGCCAGCAAGGCCAGCACCATTGCCAATGCAAGGGTAAGAGTCAAAAATCGCTTCACCTGAAAATCCTCCTTTTATTATGGTATATCCTTAAAGACCAGTTACCTGGCTACACCGGACAAAGTGGTTGCCGCCCATATCCTTCAGCTGCTGCTCCTGCTGCCGACATTCCTTGGTGGCCTGGGGGCAGCGGGGCCAGAAGGGACAGCCGGAGGGAATATCCACCGGCGTGGGAGGCTCCCCGGGGAGATAAATGGCCTTTTTCTTAACCCGGGGATCAATGCTGCCGCAGTTGGAGATCAGGGCTTTCGTATAGGGATGCCGGGGCGCGGTCACTACCTCGTCGGCCTGTCCCATCTCCACAATCCGTCCCAGATACATAACGGCAATGCTGTCGGAGATATAGCGGGTGGTGGTAATGTCATGACTGATGAACACCATGGCCGTATTTTTCTTGCGGGTGCTCTCATACAGGAGGTTGATGATATCCGCCCGGATGGAGACATCCAGCATGGAAACCGGCTCGTCGGCCACCATTACATCCGGCCCCAAAAGCATGGAACGCAGAATGGAAATCCGCTGGAGCTGGCCGCCGGAAAACTCGTGAGGAAATCGCTGGAGGAAGCTCTCCGCCGGAAGCAGCCCTGCTGAGGCCAGCTCCGCAATGGCCATCTCCCGGCGCTCCTGGTCATTGGCGCCGATGTGGTGGAGCTTCATGGTATCCATCAGGATTTTCCCGATGGAATGACGGGGATCAAAGGTGTCAAAGGGGTTCTGGAACACCATCTGGGTACGGCGGCGAAACGCCAGCCGATCCTTACGGTACAGGTTCTCCATGTCCTGCCCATCCAGATAAATCTTGCCGGAGGTGCACTTTTCCAGCCGCACCAGCAGCCGGCCCAGAGAGCTTTTCCCACAGCCGGACTCGCCGATCACGCCCAGGATCTCTCCCTTGGGAATGGAAAAGCTGACGCCGTCCACCGCTTTTACTACCGCCTTGCGGATCACTGTGCCGTCGGAGCGGACGTACTTTTTCTTCTGGGGATAATGGCACCGCACATCATCCACCCGCAAAATCGGGGTCTGTTCCCGTTTTTCCTCATTCATGGAACTCACCTCCCGCAAAATGACAGGCTGCCTTCCGCTTCCCGCCAAAGCTGCGCATTTCCGGCGTCTTTTGCCGGCAGAGATCGCAGGCGTATTTGCACCGGGGGGCAAACACACACCCCTGGGGCAGCTCCACCAGATCCGGCAAAGAACCGCCAATACTCACCAACGGTTCCCGTTCCTCTGCCTCAAAGGTGGGGAAGCTCTCAATAAGTCCCTTGGTATAGGGATGCATGGGCTCCACCAGAACCTCATCCACAGGGCCGAACTCCAGGAGGCTGCCGGCATACAGCACTGCCACGTTTTTGCAGGTGCCGGCTACCACGGAAATATCATGGGTAATCATTACCCGGGTAATGTCCATCCTTTCCTCCAGCTCCACGATCTCATCCAGGATCTGGTTCTGGGTCACCACATCCAAGGCAGTGGTGGCCTCATCCATGATCAGCAGTCTGGGCGTAAAGAGAAGGCTCATGGCGATGGACACCCGCTGCATCATGCCGCCGGAGAGCTCATGGGGATAGAGATTGAAAACCCGGGGCGGAAGATTTACCAGGATCAGCAGCTCCTCCACCGCCCGGCGGGCGTCCCGCTTGTTGACGTCCGGCCGGTGCAGACGGTAGATATCAGAGAGGAATTTCCCGATCCGGTGAACGGGACTCAGGGCATTCATGGCTTTCTGGAATACAACGGACATTTGCTCCCAGCGGACCGTGGACAGCTCCTGGTCCGACATCTGGAACAGATCCCGGCCCTCCAGCTCCGCAGTACCCTCCACCCGGGCCCGGCCGGGGGGCAGCAGCCGCAGTACCGCCATAATGAGAGTCGTCTTGCCGGAGCCGGATTCTCCTACGATTCCCAGGGATTCCCCTTTTTCCACATCCAGGGAGACGTGGTTAATCGCGTGAACCCGTTTTCCTCCGGACAGGTAGGTAACAGATACATCCTGCAAAGATAAAAGCGCCACGGTTTATCCCTCCTTCCCCAAGTTCCGCAGCTTGGGACTGAGCACCCGGTTCAGGCCGTCGCCGATCAGATAAAAGGTCACCACCGTATAAATAATGGCAAGGCCGCCGAACAGACAGATCCACCAGCCGTTTGTCAGATAGCTCTTTCCGCTCTGAATCACCTGCCCCCAGCTGATGACGTTGGGGTCCCCCAGGCCCAGGAAGGCCAGGCTGGACTCCGTCAGGATGGCGCTGGCGATGCCCATGGTGGTATTGGCAATAATGGGGAAAATCCCGTTGGGGACCACATGGCGGAAGAGGATCAGCAGCCGCCCCTCCCCAATGGCTTCCGCCGAGCGGACAAAGGTCCGCTGACGAAGGCTCATGGCCTGGGCCCGCATGAGCTTGGCGTTGCTTACCCAGCTGGTAAGACCCATGACCACCATCACGTTGAACAGGCCGGAGCCAAACAGCGCCACCACGATCAGCACCAGGAAGAAGGTGGGCATCATCATAAACACGTTAATGAGCTCGCCCAGCACCGCGTCCACCTTTCCGCCGAAATAGCCGGCCACGCCGCCGATCAGCGTGCCGATAATGCCGGCGATAAAGGCGGCGGTGACGCCTACCACCAGGGACGTCCTGGTGCCGAAAATCAGCATGGACAAAATGTCCCGGCCCAGGCCGTCGGTACCCAGCGGATGGAGAGCGGAGGGCGCTTCCACCAGCTCATCCGACATGAAATAGGGATCATAGGGAGCAATCACCGGCGCAAACAGCGCCACCAACAGGAGAATGCACAGCAGCACCAGCCCGATCTTCAGCTGAGGGTTCCCCAGGGTCACAGTCCACGCTCTCTTCAATGTTTGTTTCATGGTTCCCTCCTTACTTCTGGGCCTCATGGCTGATGCGGGGATCCAGAGCGGAATACAGCACATCCACCACGATCATCATCACCGCCACGCAGATGCTCATAACCAGGTAAATTCCCATCAGCAGCGGGTAATCCCGGCGGGAGATGGCGGTCATCATAAAGCTGCCCAGGCCCGGCCAGGAAAATACGATTTCCACGATAGAAGCACCGGTGATCAGAAACGCCAGCTGGATACCGAAAATGGTAACGGTGGGCAGGATCGCGTTGCGGAACACATAGCGATTGAAAATAAAATTCTCCGGCGCGCCGGTGGCCCGCAGGGTGGTAATGAAGTCCTCATTCATGACCTGGATCACAGAGGAACGGGCGATCCGGAAATAGTAGGGGATCAATGTCAGGGAAAGGGACAGCCCCGGCAGGATCAGATGCTTTGCCACATCCAGCACATAGGCAAACCCGGTGTGGCCGGCCCGCAGGTCCACCATTCCCGCTGTGGGCAATATCCGCAGGGTGGAGGCAAAGACCAGGATCAGCATCAGCCCCAGCCAGAAGCTGGGCGTGGAGTCAAACAGGTAGCTGACGCTGCCAAAGGCCATGTCCAGCTTGGAGCCTACATGCCGGGCACAGAAAATACCCAGCAGCGTTCCCAGGATCAGCGCCGTCAGGCTGGCTGTCAGCGCCAGCAGGATGGTGGGAAGCAGGCGGTCCATGATTTCCTTTGCCACAGGCTCATTGGTATAAATGGAGGTACCCATATCCCCCTTGAGCAGATTGCCCACATATCGGATGAACTGAATATGCAGGTCCTGATCCAGGCCGTATTTTTCCGTCAGCGCCTCCACCATTTCCGGCGACGGCGTATCGGTTCCGGCCAGCAGGCGGATGGGGTCGCCCGGGGCGGCGTGGATAATGAAAAAATTGATGCACAGCGACATTGCGATACACAGCAACCCCGTCAAGGCCCGCTTCCCAATGTATCTTCTCATGACTTCCTCCTTCTCTCTGTGCCCGTCCCGCAAAACCGATGTAAAATAGCAGGCAATATTTTTTAAAAAATTTGTCGTTATTTATCCTTTTTTGTCATCTGTTTTAAAAAACCTAGCACCCCATTTTCATAAAGCCAATAGAATTTTTAAAAATCAGTAATATATCAGTTTTATATTTTTAATGTTTTCATTATTTTTTGAAAATGCCTTTGAAACCTGCTTTTTATTCGATAAACTTTTGACTGGAACCATCCGCCCGCCTTATCCCTCCCCGCTTTCCCACACGCAGCCGGCGGAATTATTCTTACAAAGGAGTGTCTTGCATATGGAACAATCCCTCGCCTATATCCGCGGCCAGCTGACCGCCGTAATGGGTATTGACAGCCCCTCCGGCTGTACCGACAACATCCAGCAATACCTGCTGGACACCCTTACCGCCATGGGCTATACTCCCTCCCTCCTGCGCAAAGGCGGCGTTCATGTGACCCTGGGCGGCCAGGGAAATCCCCTGACCCTGATGGCCCACGCCGACACCCTGGGGGCGGTGGTCCGCCGCGTCAAGCCCAATGGACGCCTGGCTATTTCCAACATCAGCCTCAACGTGTTCAATGTGGAGGGTGAAAACGTACACATCATTACCCGTAACGGCAGCGTCTATGAAGGCACACTGCAGCTGTGCAACGCGTCCATCCATGTCAACCCCGATCCCTATCAGGCCCGGGATCTCAACAAGAACATGGAAATCGTCCTGGACTACGACGTGTCCACCCAGGAGGCGGTAACAGCCATGGGAATCCGTCCCGGAGACGTCATTGCCCTGGATCCCCGGCTGCGGATCACCGACACCGGCTATGTGAAAAGCCGTTTCCTGGACGACAAAGCCTCCGTAACCGCCCTTTTGACCCTGGCCAACTGGTACAGCACCCGCCGCGCCGCCCTGCCCAGGCGGGTGGATCTCCTGTTTACCGTATTCGAGGAGGTGGGCCACGGAGGCGCCTGCGGCATTGCCGACGATACGGAGGAGCTGATCGCCGTGGACATGGGCTGCGTGGGCGATGACCTGAACTGCACCGAACGGCAGGTGTCCATCTGCGCCAAGGACAACAGCGGCCTCTATAACCGGCAGGTCACCAACAAGCTCCTGCGCTGCGCCCAGGAGGCCGGCGTGGACTATGCCCTGGACATCTACCCCAGCTATTCCTCCGACGCCTCCGTGGCCATCCGCACCGGCCACGACGTCCGCCACGGCCTCATCGGCCCCGGCGTCTACGCCTCCCACGGCTACGAACGTACCCATCTGGACGGCATCTACAACACCTTTGCCCTGCTGCGGGCTTATATCGAAGGCGGTGAGGCATAATGGACGCCCACATTCCCGTCTGGGACCTGGCAGGGCTGTACCCTTCCCTGGACCACCCTTCCCTTTCCGCCGCGCTGGATCAGGCCGAGGCGGCCTTTACGGCCCTGGAGGACCAGGCCGGCCGGCCGGAGGCATCCCAGGGCAGCCATGTGGCCGACCTGCTGGCGGCCTTTGACCAGGCGGCCCTTGCCTTCAGCGACAGCGCCGCCTATGTCAGTCTCAAGGCCATGGTGGAGCCTCCCTCCGCCGCCCTTTCCCGGCAAAGCGTCCGGGTCAGTGCCATCAAGCTGCGTCAGGACCAGCTTTGGACCCGGCTTCTGGAGCTGCTGAAAGCCGTACCGGACCCGGAAGCCCTGTTCGTCGCCAGGCCGGATCTGGCTCCCTACCGCTACCCTGTGGAGGAATTTTCCCGTCTGTCAGCCCACCGGCCGCCTGCTCCTGTGCGGGAGGCCATTACCGCTATGCAGCAAACCGGAGGTCAGGGCTGGCTGCGGCTGCGCAACCAGCTGGACGGGGCGGCGGCGGCCCCTCTCCGTCCCGGAGAAACCCCTTTGCCTCTGGCCCAGCTGCGGGGCCTGGCCGCCTCTCCCCAGCGGGAAACACGCCGCCTGGCCTATGAGGCGGAGCAGCGGCTCTACCCCACCTATGCCGTCCCCATGGCCGCCTGCTTCAACGGCATCAAGGGAGAGGCTCTGACGGAGCTGTCCTGGAAGGCCTACTCCTCCGTGGAGGCGGAAATGCTGGATATCAACAAGATCAGCGCCCAGACCCTTCAGAGCATGTTCGCCGCCATCGAGGGCCACCTGCCCCACTTCCGCCGCTATCTGCGGCAGAAAGCCGCTGCCCTGGGCTGCCCCAACGGTCTGCCCTGGTACGATCTGCTGGCCCCCATGGAAGGCATCCCCGCGGGGTTCTCCTTTGCCCAGGCCAGCGAGATGCTGGTGGGCGCTCTGGACAGCTTTTCCCCGGAAATCGGCGCCCTTGCCCGACGAGCCCTGGACAACGGCTGGATCGACGCTCTGCCCGCCGCCGGGAAACAGGGCGGCGCCATCTGTGTGGATCTGCCCGCCCGCCGGGAAAACCGGGTGCTGCTTAGTTACAGCGGCACCTTCCGCTGCATCCGCACCATGGCCCATGAGCTGGGCCACGCCTATCATGCCCGGTGCCTGGACGCCATTCCCCTGCTGCTGCGGGACGCCCCTACCCCCATCTGCGAAACGGCCTCTTTGATGAACGAGGTGGTTTTTCAAAGCAAGACCCTGGAGCAGCTGCCTGCCCAGCAGCGCTTTCCCCTTCTTGAATGTGACCTGCAGGAATGCACCCAGACCGTACTGGACATTTACAGCCGCTACCTCTTTGAGCGGGAGGTCTTTGCCCTCCGGGCCCAGCGGGAGCTTCTGCCCGAGGACTTCTGCCGCCTGATGACCGACGCTCAGAAGGCCGTGTTCGGCGACGCTCTGGATCCCCAGGCCCTCCATCCCTATATGTGGATGTGCAAGGTCCACTACTACATCCCGGAGTATCATTACTACAACTACCCCTATATTTTCGGCCTCCTGCTGGCCAAGGGGCTCTATGCCCGCTATCTGGCCCAGCCTGACGGCTTTCCTCAGGCCTACCGGCAGCTTCTGGCGGCCACCTGCTCCGGCAGTATGGAGGATATTGCCGCCAAGGCCGGCGTGGATATCCGCTCCCAGGCCTTTTGGGACAGCGCTCTGGACCTGATTGTCAAGGACATTGACGCCTGGATCAGCTGGTCCCGGGAGGGTGGCGGTTCCTTTTCCTGATGGCCGGAGGCCCGTCTGAGAGCGGCTCCCGTCCCCTCTCTTTCCGCAAAAAAAGCAGCACACCCACGCCATGGTCCGGATCCCGTTTTCCGGATCATGGCGTGGGTGTGTTTATGGGGTTTTTTGCCTGCCGGGGGCGGCGGCAGGCAGCTGGGCCAGCGTCACCGCCGCCAGCATCAGCAGGCAGCCTGTGATTTCCCGGCGGGACATGGTTTCACCCAGCAATACGGCGCCGCCCAGAGCCGCGAACACCGACTCAAGGCTCAGCAGCAGCGATACCACCGTAGGGTTGGCGCCCTTCTGAGCCAGTATTTGCAGTGTGTATCCCACGGCGCTGGAAAGAAGGCCCGCATACAGAACCGGGCCTGCGCAGGCGGCCACCGCCGTCAGAGAGGGCCGCTCAAACAGCACCATCCCCACTCCCGACAGCAAAGCCACCACCAGAAACTGGATGCAGGACATCTGTATCCCATCCAGATTCCGTGAAAAGTGGTCAATGGTAAGAATATGCCCGGAAAACAGCACCGCGCACAGCAGCACGGCCCCGTCGCCGGGAGATATGGCAAAGCCCTCCGTCATGCACAGGAAATACAGCCCTGCCACCGCAATGGATACACTGCCCCACAGCAGCGCTGACGGCCTTCTGCCGCAGAAAAGGCCGAAAAGGGGCACGATAACAATATACATGGCGGTAATGAAACCCGCCTTTCCGGCAGATGTCCCGGCTATGCCCAACTGCTGCATATTGGAGGCCAGGGTCAGCATTACGCCGCAGGCTCCGGCTCCCCGCAGCAAGGCGCGCTTTTCTCCGGCGGTCAGGTGGAAAATCGACTTCCGGCCCGGGACCATCCGGGCCGCGGCCCCATCCACCGCCAGCAGCGCCACAAAGGCCACCAGCCCCCGCAGGGCGGTGAAGGTAAAGGGGCCCACATGGTCCGCCCCGGCGCTTTGGGCGGAAAAGCCGGTGCCCCAAATCACCGCCGCCAGCAGCGGGAGGACTGTTTGGCGAAGATTTCGCTTTATACGGCTGTCCATCTCGTCTCCTTTCCGAAAACCACAGCTGTCAGGGGACAGCTGGCAAAGGCTCAGCGGCGGTAGGCCCGCTGGACGTATGGGCTGGTAAAGCCCCGCAGCAGCCCCCCGTAATCCAGGGAAAAGGGCACCACATCCCCCACGGCCAGAGCCTGGGAGGACTGGGTAATATCCAGGATCAGATGATCGGAGCTGGCTCCCACTACCGTCACGCCGGGGATCATAGGCCTCAGGCCGCCGCACTCCATATCCTGCCGCCCTATGGCGGCAATGGCCCGGCGGCGGGGCCCCAGATCCACATAGCTTCCCCGCTCGCCAAAGGCGTTTACGCCGATTTCCCCCACGGGATAGGAGGGCTTGGTCTGCACCTCCACCAGCTCCGCCTCCAGGCAGACAGCGTCCTGGAACAGGCCCTCCAGAGCCTGGCCGTAGGCCGTCTCCCGGCCCAGAGCCACCGCCTCCCCCAGCCGCAGGTTGGTTACGCCCCCCGGCATTTCTCCGGACAGCAGCAGCGGCAGGGAGCTGGAGTTCCCGCCGGAGACAAAGGACAGCCTCCGGCCAATGCGCTCCTCCATTTCCCGTACCAGCCCCAGAAATACCGACAGGTTTTCCACAGAGGGCAGCACGGAGCCATAGCAGGTCAGGTTAAAGGCCGCCCCCAGCAGTTCCAGCCAGGGGTCTGCCTCCACCTGCTCCGCCGCGGCGAAAACGGCCTCCCGGTTCTCAAAAAAGATCCCCTCCCGCAGGTCCCCCAGGTCGATCATCAGGACCACACGGTGAATTTTTCCCGCTTTTTCCGCCGCGGCGCTCAGCGCCCCCAGGGTGGCAGGCTCAGAGTTGAAGCTGATTTCCGCGCTGCGCACCACCGCCTCCGCCTGGGAGGGCATGGGCAGCCGCAGCAGAATGCGGTCCTTCCCCAGGCCCGCCAGCTTTTCCAGGTTCTCAATCCGGGAATCCGCCAGATACCGGCAGGGGGTCTCCGCCAGGGTCCGGGCGATCTCCCCGTCGGCACAGAACACCTTGGTGACAAAGGCCAGATCGGCCACGCCCCGCTCCGCCGCCAGGCGGCACAGGGCCTCTCCGTTATGCCGCAGCTTCCCCAGGTCAATCAAAAGCCGGGGATACATCATCGCTCACCTCACCATCAGATCCTGCCGCAGCAGCGCTGCCGCCGCCTCCGGGAAGGTCCGGCTGAGGACCCCCAGGGACGCCATACAGTACCAGCGGTCCTCCAGGGCCGTCAGCTGTTCCGCCTTGGGATAAAGGAGCTTGCCGGAGCCGTTGATGGCCCGGAGAGCGTCCATAATCTCCCGGCGGCCCGGCAGGCGGGTCAGGGCCCCGCCGGTGGCCACCAGATACTTTACTTTGCTCAGGTCCTTGCCCTCGGCATAGGTGACCCGGCCCCGGGCGCCATAGGTATAGCGGTAGCGCCCGCAGTGGCGCTCCAGCGCCATGGAGGCGGCGTACCAGGTGAGCCGCTCCGTCAGCCGGGTCTGCTCCGGGGTGGCGGGAATAGGCCTGTAATCCTCAAACATCTTCTCCACATTCATTCCCAATTCCCGCTCCAGCACCCCGAAGCCCACCTGCTCCGCAAGACTCCGGGCGTTGACATAGACCCCCAGATCCCCTTCCACTGTCCGTTTGGCCATAGGCTCGGGGTTGATCTGGATCATAGCGATCTCCTCGCTGCCCTCGCTCACTGAGTGGATGTCCGTGGTGGCGCCGCCTACATCCAGCACCAGCAGGTCCCCAATCTCCTCATACAGCAGCTTGGCACACTCCATCACCGCTCCTGGGGTGGGCATGATGGTCCCGGTGACCATATCCCGGACATGTTCCATGCCCGGCGCCCGGGTGATATGCTCTTCAAATACCTGGTGGATCACCCGGCGGGTAGGCTCGATATTCAGGTCGTCCAGCCGGGGATAGACGTTTTCCGTCACATAGAGAGGGCCGGGGGCGTCCTGAAAGATCCGCCGGACCTGGGCCTGGTTCTGGACATTCCCGGCGTAGATCACCGGGCTCTCCAGCTCCAGGGACCGCAGCAGCCGGGCGTTTTCCAGGGCGGTTTTCCGCTCGCCGTAGTCCGTGCCTCCCGCCAGCAAAATCAGGTTGGGGCGGATGGCACGGATGTCCTCCAGATCCTCCTCCTGCAAAATGCCGGCGGTGGCCAGATGGAGATTGGCTCCCGCTCCCAGGGCCGCCTCCCGGGCGGCTTTGACGGTCATGTCGTACACCAGGCCATGGACTGTCATCCGAAGGCCTCCGGCGGCGCTGGAGGTGGCCAGCATGGCCTCCCAGGACAGCTCCGGCGTACCCAGCTTGTCCGCCAGATCCCGGACTGCCCCCTCCAGCCCCACCCGTACATCCCCGGCCAGGACGGAGGTAGGGGCCTGTCCCTGTCCGCAAAAGACGGGATGGGGACTGTTAATGTGGTCAAAGGCGTTGACCACCGTGGTGGTGGAGCCGATCTCCGCCACCAGAACGTCGATTTTCATAGTTTGCCTCCCTCCTGCCCGCCGGGGCCTTTCCTGTTATTACCGGGGCCACTTGCCGGCAGCCTCCAGCTCCCGGCGGCGCTTGACCATAAACGTGGCATCATGGATGCCCTTGGTGCCCCGGCCAAAGCCTGCGTCGGCCCCGTTTTCCACTGCCAGCTCCGGGGTGATCTGGGTGCCTCCGGCAATGAAGATCACCCGGTCCCGGATTCCCATTTCCCGGGCCAGCCGGTCGATGCTGGCAATATTTTTATAATGTATATCGTCGTGGCTGATGATGGTGGAGGCCATGATCACGTCGGCGTCCAGCTCCACAGCCGCGTTGACCAGCTTCTCCACCGGCACGGAGGTGCCCAGATAGTGAACCTTGATGCCGTATTTCTCAATGCCGCCGTGCTTGATGTCGATGATCTCCCGCAGGCCCACGGAGTGCTCGTCGTCGCCTACGGTGCCGCAGACCACGGTCATGGGCTTGCGCTCGATGTCCGCGCGGATCTCCTCGTCGGTCATTACGTCCGGCTCCTCGGGGATCACCAGGCTGTCCAGGTCAATATCCTCCAGGAACTTTCCCTTGACCTCCACCCGGGTGCCCTCGGACTGCTGCATGATCTCCCGGCTGATGACCTCGGGATCCCCCAGGCCCATCCGCCGGGCCGCCTCCAGGGCGGCGGCCTCCGCCACCTTTTTGGAGGCGGGGAAAAACAGGGTGAGCATTACGGTTCCGTCAGCCAGCCACTCCATCTCCGGCCGGATCAGGTGGTGGCCCGCGCCCCGGTACTGCTCCGTCTCCGCCATGCGGACGTTTACATTATCCTCCTGGTCCAGTTCGTCGATGTAGACGATCTTCTCCGGCCGCTCCAGGGTGCATCCGCCGATAAGGCTGGCGGGATCCTCCACAGCGGCGGGATCGTACTGGGCCACGTTGTTATAGCCGTAGTGGGCGGTAACGGGGGCCATGTAATCCGCCTCCCGTTTGAACACGGTGCCGGCCCCCACGCCGCCGGCGATTTCCCGGCAGATGCCGTCGCCGCTGCGCTCGGGGTACAGGCCGGAGTCCACAAAGAAGCCCTGCTCCACGGCGTTGAAATAGCCGCCGGCAGCCAGGATCTCCTCAAAGAACAGCACCGCCCGCTCCTTCAGCTCCCGGGCCTTTTCCGGCAGAGGGCCGTCCTTTTTCAGCTCCACCATCTCCATCAGGCCGTCCAGCCCCAGCAGGGTCTGCTTGGCGGTGTCGCAGGCCTCGATGTTATAGATGTGCCAGGGCACGTTCCGCCCCTCGTCGGGGGTAATGGTGGACTGGATATCCGCGCTGGTAAGCTTGGAGATGAGCATATTCAGCACATGGGTGACGGTGGCGTCCCGGGTGGAGGACTCCACGTACTTGGTATTCATCTGGGCCCGCATCCGGTACTCGCTGAACAGGTCCCGCAGGGCCACGGCATAGGGCAGATCCATATAGACGCAGGGAGCCGGCGTGGCCGTGGGCGGCACGGTGGACAGGCAGATATTCTTCTTGTCGATGCCCACGCTGGCGGAGAAGGCGGCGTTGATGGCGTGCTGGACCATCAGCTCCGGCATCACCTTCCAGGCCTCCCGGGCGGTGGCGTTGGCGTTGTGGGCGCCGTCGATCTGGGCCATACCGCCCCAGGCGATAATCTTCTTGGACTCACAGGCGTCCACAAAGGAGCGGATCATGTTGATATTGCGGTAGATCACGTTGTACTGGGGATCCTGGTGGACGCCGTTGACCCCCTCCTCGGCGAACATGACCGCCACCTCCGGCCCCGCTACGCCGGAGACATAGGAGTGGTAGTTGATGGGACGGCCCACCTCATCCTCGATCAGGTCCAGGGCCTTGCGCTGGGCCCGCACCTGCTTGCGGGTGATGGGCACGCCGCCGATGCCCTGGGGCGTACCTTCGATGAGGCCGTCAAAGTGGGACTGGCCGGCGGTGCGGATGACCATGATATGGTCCGCTCCGTGGTGGGCCGCCATGCGCATACGGCGGATATCGTCCTCAAAACGGCCGGAGGCGATCTCCGTGGTGATGGTGGGCATGGGCTGGGGGTCGATGTTGTCGAAATAATGGGCGGTCATCAGCCCCACGCTGCTGCCGGCCATGGGCTTGGAAATCTCATGGTAATGGAAGGGCCCCGCCTCCTGGACCTCCGCCTTTTCCCGCCAGGTCCAGCCCCGGCGCCGGGGATGGTAGTTCTCCAGATCCTGCAGGATCTCCTCCACGTCAATGGGCTGATCCATTTCCAGCTTGTACTCAGACATTTCCTTCACCTCCCTGGAAAAGTGCCGCGGCTTTATCCCAGTCCTCTCCCTGGCTCAGCCGCAGGCCGGCCTCCCGGATGGACAGGTTTTCCGCCTTGGCCAGACGGTAGACGATATTTCCCACCCCGTGGCCGATCAGGCTGTTGGCCACGGCGTACTCCACCATGGGCTTGGCCTCCAGGGAGGAAAAGCCCATCCGCAGCAGTACCGAACGCTCCACGGAGGGGGTGGTATGGGTGCGGCCGTACTCCAGCAGGGGGTCCACCACCTGCTGGGCCAGCTGCCAGAAGTATGCTTTCAGTTCCTCGTCGCTCATAGCCCGCAGATGGGCCCGGCGGCTTTCAAAATCATCAGCGCGTTTCATGTTATGTTTTCCTTTCCGCTGCGCCGCCCCAAGGAGCCCGGAAGGCCCCGGCGGCAGCTGTACTGGCTTCTCCCACCCTGCTCTAGGGCCACCTTACAGGCCCAGGGAGGCAAGGACCTTCCGGACAAAGGCGGGAGAGCTTTTGGTTTCCTCCACCAGATAGGCGATGTCGGCGTCGGTGACCGGCCCGGTAGCCCGGGTGGCCTGACGGCGGATCAGAGAGGCCCGCATATGATCCAGATCCGCGTCCCGGGCCTGCAGCAGTCCGGGATCCGCGGGAAAGACAATGTTGACGCCGGGCACCTCGGTCTGGGGATCCCCAAAGAGCAGCTGGATGCCGTTGCGGCGGGCAAAGGCCAGCTGGGGCTGGATATGCTTGCCGGCGCCGGTATACTCCGTCTCCTGGGCCACAATGATCTGATCCTCATCCATTTCCCGGGCCAGGGAGAAGGCGGCGGCCAGGCTGGTGTTGCCGGCGGGGCCCTTCTCCATGCCCTCCAGGGCGGCAAGGGCCTCGGTGATATAAAAAACCTCGCCCTGCTTGACGGTGACGTAACGGTCCATGTACCGCAGGGGCCGGGCGGCGCTGCGGGGCACGTCGCTGTGGTCGGGATCGGTGGCGTAGGGCACGCCGAAGCCGGTGTGGGCGGTGGTAAAGCTCTTGCGGTTGAACTGGCGGTCGCTGGCCATGCTCAGGCCCTTGAGATCCACCGACGCGGCCACCACCTGGGCGCTGCAGCCGGCCTTTTGCAGGCCCCGGGCAGTGCCGGTCAGGTTGCCGCCGCCGGCATTGGCGCAGACCACCACATCGGGATGGCGGCCGCAGCGCTCCATAAACTGATGGGCCAGCTCCCAGCCCAGGGTCTCCACGCCGCCTACACCGAAGGCGGAGTAGAGGGAGGCGTTAAAGTAGCCGGTCTCCTCCAGCATCATCAGCACCTCATAGAACAGCTCCGGCCCTACGCTCAGCTGCAGCACCTCAGCCCCCAGAGCTTCGCACTTGCGGGCCTTCTCGATGATTTCCGGCTGGCCGCTGAAATGGGAGTCATAGCACTCCTGGACGATGATGCACTTAAGGCCCTGCATAGCGGCCTGGGAGGCCACCGCCGCGCCGTAATTGCCGCTGGTGGCGGCGATGACGCCCTTATACCCCAGCTTCTTGGCGTGGTACACCGAGGCTACCGCCCGCCGCTCCTTAAAGCTGCCGGCAGGGTTGGAGGCCTCGTCCTTGACGAAGATCCGGGCGCCCTTGCCGGGAGCGGCGTATTTCCGGGCCAGAGCAGTCAGGTTGTGCAGCTCGAAAATAGGGGTATTGCCCACATTGAACCGGCGCTGGAGGCGGATGTGGTCCTCCAGGGTATAGCCGGTGTCGTTCATCATTCCCTCGTAGTCAAAGGCAATGGACCCGGACTCATAGCGGCTGTAATCCACGCCCATGGCCTGCTGGATAATATCTCCCTTGCGGCCGGTGACCGCCTGATAGCTCTTATCCACGATCATACCGCTCATCATGCCTCGTCACCTCCAAAAAGCGCCCGGCGCAGGGATTCCTCCATGGTGAGGATCTCCGGGACAAAGGCGCCGTAATTGAGATCGTAGCAGGGATCCACCTCGATGAGCTGCCCATGCTCCCGACGGCCCACGCAGGTCACCACCGTGACCTCATCCCCGATGGAAGCGCATTCGTTTTCCAGGCGGCCCTTTACCCACATCTCCAGAGGCACCCGCTTGGTGTCATCCGGCAGCTTTCCTGTCCGCTCCTCCGGCTCCAGAACGTGGCGGTGGATGCGGACCCAATCATTCTTCTTTGCCATAACAGCCTCCCAATCTCACAGGATGGCGGATTGGCAGAGCGCTCCCGGCGCCCCGCCAATCCCGAAACATTCCCTCTTACTTGACGATCTTCTTCTCCGGGCAGATGCGCCGGCGCATGTCGCCCATAATGGCCCGGGGCACCGGCAGTGTCAGCATGGTCTGCAGGCCCGGCTCCGCGTTGATGATCTGGGGGATCATGTTCACGCACATGGCAATGGTGCCCACGCCGCCGTCGATCTCCGGAGTGTTGACCATGTTCACCGCCGGCTTGCCGTCGATGATCACATAGTCGCCGGTCTGTACGCCCACCTGCTCCGGCTCAATCTGCTGGGGATGATCCATTTCAATGAGACACTTGCCGTCCTTATAAGCCCAGCCCTTCATGGCCACGCCGGCCACACTGCCTGCGGCGGCAAAGCCGTAGGGGCTCTTGCGGTCCACATCGGTGAGAATGGGCTCCATATCCTGCTTGAATTCGTCGATCTCCCAGCCGATGCCGTCGGCAATCATGCCGATGCTCTCAGCAAAGCCCACATGGCCGCAGAGACGGCCGGAGCCCTTGCCCTCCTTGCGGAGATAGAACTCCTCCCTGCTGATGCCGATGCCCTGCTCCTCCATCACCGCGGGGCCAAAGGGAGAGAGGCTGTTGATCCGGCGGGAGACGATATGCTCCACATCCTCCATGCATCCCGTCCACAGCAGCACCAGCAGATCCATGATGAGACCGGGATTGATGCCGGTACCCAGCACAGACACGCCGTTGGCCTTGGCAATCCGGTCCAGCTCCTCTGCCAGCTCAGGCTCCTGGGCCTTGGGGTAGGCCATCTCCTCCGCGGAGGTAATGACATTGATGCCCTGCTCCAGGATAAACTTGATCCGGGGGAATACATCCCGGACAAAGGAATTGGTGCACAAAAGCACCACATCGGCCCCGTGGGGCTTGATGACCTCCTCCGGCGTGCCGATAATCACGTCGGGCCGATCACCCCGGGGGGTCTTGATATAGTCGTACATGCTCTTGCCCAGCTTGGCCCCCTGGTCGGCCACTCCTACAATGTCCACACCCTGCTTTTTCAGCAGCATATCCGCCATTCCGCCGCCCATGGCGCCCAGGCCCCAGATCATTACCTTTACGTTTTCCATAGTTGACCTCCATGCCATTTTGCGTAATTGGTTACAAAAAACGGTTGCAACTTTCCTGATTGGATTGTATAATAGATAAAAATATTACACAAGTGAATGTTTTTAATATTATACATTACATTTTGGAATGTAATGGAGGTGCGCAATGAGCCTGCAAAAGTACGCGGCGCTGTTGAAAACCATTGAACTGGGAAGCATCAGCCGGGCGGCGGAGCAGATGGGCTATACCCAGTCCGCCGTCAGCCGGATGATCATGGATCTGGAGGAGGAATGGGATCTGGAGCTGCTGCGCCGCAGCAGGGCGGGCATCCAGCTCAGCTCCGTGGGCCAGCGGCTTTTGCCGGTGCTGCGCTCCATTGTGGCGGACTGCGCGGAGCTGGACTACCTGGTGGGAGAGCTCCACGGGGTCCACACCGGAATGATCCGGGTGGGCACCTTTACCAGTGTGGCGGACCTGTGGATGCCCGGCCTGCTGACCTCCTTTCAGAAAATGTACCCCAACATTGAATTTGAGCTTCTCAACAGCGAAAACTACGGGGAGATCGAATCCTGGATCCGCCGCGGCACGGTGGACTGCGGCTTTGTAAGCCTGCCCACCGCGGAGGACCTCCAGACCTATTTTCTCAGGCGGGATATGCTGGTGGCCGTTCTGCCGGAGGACCATCCCCTGGCCGCCGCCCCCTTCTTCCCCATCGACCAGCTGGCAGACCAGCCCTTTATCAAGCTGAAGGAGGATACGGACTATGAAATCAGCCGTTTCCTGGACCAGCTGAGCCGCCCGCCCCGGCTCCGTTACGAGGTCAGCAGCGACCACACCATTCTCGCTATGGTGGAGCAGGGCCTGGGCATCAGCATTATGCACTCCCTGATTGCCGACACCAGTCGTTACCGCATCGTAACCAAAAACTTTGACCGGCGGCAGTACCGGGATATCGGTATCGCCACCGCCAAAAATACCCGCCTGTCCAGCGCGGCCAAGCTGTTTGTGGACCATGTCCGGGAAACCCTGGAGGCCCTTTCCCGCCAGGAGGCATAGGCCGCTCCCTCTCACCACCCTTGTTGCCTAAGGAGGAATCACCTTGCTGACACATCTCGATTACCGCAGCGCCCGGGCAATGGTCCTTGCAGAGGTCATCCCTGTTGCGGTGCAGCAGCTTCCCCTGTCCGCCTGCGGCGGCCGTATTCTGGCCCGGGATCTTACGGCGGAGGAGGACGTCCCTCCCTTTGATCGCTCCGCCTATGACGGCTACGCCTTCCGCAGCATGGATACCGCAGCAGCCCACGCCGGCGCGCCGGTAACGCTGCGGGTGCTGGAGGAGGTAGCTGCCGGCGCCACAGCCTCAGGGCCGGTGACAGCCGGTACGGCGGTGAAGATTCTTACCGGCGCCCCTATTCCGCCCGGCGCCGACGCGGTAGTAAAATATGAGCACACCGTCTTTACCGACGCTTCCGTGACGCTGTTTTCCTCCTTCCAGCCCTGGGAAAATATTGTGCGGGCCGGAGAGGACGTGAGCCAGGGAGATTTGCTGGCTCCCCGGGGAACAGTGATCGATCCGGGCGTGGCGGGAATGCTGGCTGCCCAGGGGGCGGCGGAGCCGGAGGTCTACCGTTTGCCCAAAATAGGCATTCTCTCCACCGGCAGCGAGCTGGTGGACGCAGACGTCCGGCCCGGCCCCGGGATGATCCGCAACACCAGCCGCTATATGCTGGAAGCTCTGCTGGCGCAAAGCGGCTTTACCAGTGTATATCTGGGCACCGCCGGGGACTGTGCCCAGGGGATTTGCGACCTGCTCCGGAAGGGCCTGGCAGAGTGTGACGCGGTGATATGCACCGGCGGAGTGTCGGTGGGCGACTACGACCTGACCCCGGAGGCCATGGCCCTGGCGGGAGCCAGGATCCTGTTCCGGGGCGTGGATATGAAACCGGGCATGGCCTGTGCCTATGGCTCCCGGGAAGGAAAGCTTATCTGCGGACTGTCCGGAAACCCTGCCGCCGCCCTGACCAATTTCCTGGTGATCGGATTGCCGGCGCTCCGGAAGCTGGCGGGCCGCCGGAACGTACTGCCCCAGGAGATCCACCTGCGGCTGTCACGGGGCTTTGAAAAAGGGAGCGGCAGCACCCGCTTTCTGCGGGGAAAGCTGTCCATCCAGGAGGGCCTTGCCTGGATCTCCTTCCAGGAAAACCAGGGCAACGCCGTCATCAGCAGCGCCGCAGGCTGCGACGTGCTGGCGGTGATTCCCGCCGGAAGCGGCCCTGTCCCCGCCGGGACGCTGCTGACCGGTCTTCTCATCTGAATCCCGCGGCGCTTCCCGGCGCCGCCACCCATACAGGAGGCATATCATGGACGGTATCCCAGTGCTGGCCTTTGTTGGATATTCCGGCGTAGGGAAAACAACATTACTGGAGAAATTAGTCACAAGCCTGAAGGCCCGTGGGCTGCGCCTCGCCGTCGTCAAGCACGACGGCCATGAATTTGCCGCCGACTGCGCCTTTAAGGACTCCTGGCGGTTTACCCAGGCGGGGGCGGACGTCTCCGTTATCTGCTCCGCCGGCAAAATGGCTCTTGTGGAGCGGGGGCCCATTTCCTTTGCCCGGGCCGCCGCCACCGTGGGCGACGTGGATCTGATCCTGGCAGAGGGCTTTAAAGGGGAACCCCTTACACAGATCGGCCTGTGCCGCCCAGCCGCAGGGAAGGCGCTGCCTGCTCCTCCCTCCCGATACGCCGCCATTGTCACCGACGCTCCCATAGCCGACAGCCAGGTTCCCCAATTTTCCTATGACGATATTCCAGGCCTTACCGCCTTCCTTCTGGAGGGCCGGGAGACTTTCACCCGCTTTGTCCGCCAAGGATCGTCGGAAGGGATCCTTCTTCCGGCTCCGTCACCGGAAAAATCCTGAAAAGCTGGATTTCCCTTTTACAACAAGTCCTGCAACAAACCCTACACCTGGGCAAAGAGGAGGCTTTTGCCATGGCTATTCCTATTTCCGCCTGTGCTGCCGCCATTCTGGCCGGGGGACAATCCCTCCGCATGGGCCGCTGCAAGGGGCTGCTGCCAATGGGAGCGGAAACCATGCTGCAGCGGACAGCCCGCATTCTCAGTCCCTTTGACGAGATCCTGCTCTCTGCCAATACACCGGAAACGGCGGCTCATCTGCCTTTGACCGCAGTACCGGACAGATATGCCGGGGCCGGGCCCCTGGCCGGGCTCCAGGCCTGCCTTTCTGCCACCCAAAAGCCCTTCCTCTTTTCCGTGCCCTGTGACCTGCCCTATTTCACACAGGAGGTTTTTACTCTTTTGCTGGAGCGCTTCCCTCCCGGCATGGACGCCATGGTCTACTATGACAGCACCGGCCGGCCTCAACCCCTGTGCGGCATTTACCGGCGGTCCACCCTTCCTGCCATGACCGCCCGGCTGGAAAGGGGCCAGTATCGAATAATGGATTTTTTAAGCACTATTACCTGCTGCTATCTGGACGCTGGGTCTCTGCTTCCCTGCCAGGTATTTTTCAATATGAACACCCCCACAGACTACGATGCCGTTATCGGCAAAAGAAAATGACCACACCCGAAGGTGTGGTCATTATTTCTTCAGCAGCACTGCTCCCCGGCGGTCCTCCTTCCCATGGGGCAGCATATGTAAAAACAGCAATTTCCGCCGCGAAAAGGCAAACAAAAAAGCGACCTGCTTTCGCAAGTCGCTTTTATGGTGGACGCTAACGGACTTGAACCGCTGACCCCCTGCACGTCAAGCAGGTGCTCTAGCCAGCTGAGCTAAGCGTCCACATGCGGAACGGTCATATGATAGCAAAATCCCCGCAGTTTGTCAACTGCTTTTTTTAATTTCTTTGGTTTTTTCTGATTTTTTTACTGTCTGCGGCATGTACCATGCCGTTGACACCACCCCGGACAGGATGGTACACTGATGGCATCACGATACCCAGCGGGACAAAAGCGTCCCGGAAAGGAGTTTTCTATGACAATTCAGGAGCGTATTGACGCCGCCTATACCTTTATTCGTTCCCGCACAGATTTTCAGCCGGAGGTGGGACTGATCCTGGGCAGCGGCCTGGGGGATTTTGCCGATCGGCTGGAGGACTGCATTGAGATCCCCTTCTTCCAGATCCCCGGCTTCCCTGTCCCTACGGTGGAGGGCCACGCAGGAGCCCTGATCCTGGGCACCTTCCAGGGCTGCGCCGTGGCTGCCCTCCGGGGCCGCATCCACTACTATGAGGGCTACTCCCAGCAGGAGATCACCCTGCCTGTCCGGGTCATGGCCCGGCTGGGCATCCGCACCCTGGTGCTGACCAACGCCGCCGGCGGCGTGAATCTGGACTTCTCCGCCGGAGCCCTGATGCTCATTGCCGACCACATCAATTTCTCCGGCATGAACCCCCTGATGGGCCCCAATCTGGAGGCTTTCGGCCCCCGGTTCCCGGACATGAGCGATATTTATACCCGCTCCCTCCGGGAGAAGCTGCGCCCCCTGGCCAAGGAGGCGGGCATTGACCTCCAGGAAGGCGTGTATATGATGTACAGCGGCCCCAGCTATGAAACCCCCGCCGAGATCCGGGCCTTCCGTACCCTGGGGGCCGACGCGGTGGGTATGTCCACCGTCCCCGAGGCCATCGTGGCCCGGCACTGCGGCCTGCAGGTGGTGGGCGTCAGCTGTATCACCAACATGGCCGCCGGCGTGCTGGACCGGAAGCTGGACCACAGCGAAGTGGTGGAAACCGCTCAGCGGGTGAAGGGCAACTTTACCCGCCTGCTGGAGATCATCCTCACCATCGCCTGACCCGCCCATTGTCTGATTTCCCGCCGCCCCCATCATTACTCGAAATACAGCAGAGAGCCGGCGCGTTAACCGCGCCGGCTCTTTTTATGTTTCTTCCATGCCCTTTTTGTCCTTTTTACCCTGTTTTTCTCCCTCGGCAAAGCAACGCTTTGCCGCAAAGGTTTTGGTCAAGCTTTTTCAAAAGCTTGCGGGGTCCGGGGCGGCGCCCCGGCGGACGTACCGGCAGCCGTCCTGGCCCCTGCTCCGGCAGGGGCTTCCGGCTTTCCCTTGGGAATATGTATGGTAATGACAATATCCTTCTCATTCTCCTGCTTGTCGTACCGGGCGTTCACCCCGGCCCGGCGGATGGTGTCCATGCCCCGGCGCAAACTGTTGAGAAACAGCCGCACATCCTTTATCACATAGATGGGCTGCCGGGCGGGGGGCCGGCGCTGGCTCTCCCGGAGGAGCTCCTCCACATAGGCCTCTGCCGCCGCCACATTCATCTGCTCTTCCCCCATTTTTTCCAGAGCAGAGAGCTGCCGCTCCTCCCCCTCCAGCCGCAGTACCGCCCGGGCATGGCGCTCGGTGAGATTGTACTGCCGCAGAAGCGCCACACAGCTTTCGCTCAGCCGCAGAAGCCGCAGCTTGTTGGCTACCGCCGACTGGGACCGTCCCAGCCTGCGGGCCGCCTCCTCCTGGCTGAGGCCATACTGGGCAATGAGCCGGGCAATGGCGGCAGCCTCCTCCATATAATGAAGATCGCAGCGCTGGAGGTTTTCAATCAGGGCCAGGACGGCGCTGTCCTCCTCGGTGGCCCGCACCAGGATGCAGGGCACATGGGTCAGCCCCGCCAGGCCTGCCGCCCGCAGCCGCCGCTCCCCGGCCACCAGCACATAGCCTCCCGCCGTCCGCTGGACGCTCAGAGGCTGAAGCACACCGTGCTGCCGAATGGAGGCCGCCAGCTCCCGCAGGGCCTGCTCGTCAAAATGGCGGCGGGGCTGCCGGGGATTGGGTACGATCTTATCAATAGGCAGCTGGTGAATCCGCCGGGACTGGAATAAATCCCGCTTTTTTTCCTCCATCACCGCGCCTCCCTTCTTTTTCCTCGTTTCTCCCCCCTATTTTAGCTTGTCCCGGCGGCAGATTCCCGCAGAATCTGTCGAGGCCCTTTGTTTTTCTGCAAGTCCCTCGGCCCCGTAGTAACCGATACGGCGGCCAGCCCCATTTCCCCTGAGGGCCCTGGGGCTGGCCAATTTTGTAATATTTTATTGCCGCAGCGCCGTGGGATTCCCACAGGCCCAGGCAGACCGGCAAAAAAAGAGGAAGCCCCGTTGGGCTTCCTCTTTTCCTATTTTCCTTCTTTACTGTCGGTCCCGTTTCAGCAAACGGATATCCTCCCCAAAGAAGAACAGCACCTGGTACTCCCCCTCCAGCCGGGAGCGGACGGCAGCGCCGTACCGCCGGCCGATCTCCTCCATGGAAAGATTGGTGGAGAGCACCGTTTTCCGCCGGCTCAGAAGCCGCTCGTTAATGATCCGGTAGAAGGCGGACTGGACAAAGGTGGTGAGCATCTCCGTACCCAGATCGTCCATCAGCAGCAGGTCGCAGTTGAGGTAGCGGTTGATCTCCCGGTCCGGGTCCTCCTCGTAGGGATTCTCCCGGCCAAACTTCCCGCTTTCAAACTGCTGGAAAATATGGGCGGCGGTGTCGTAGACCACGGAGAAGCCGTGGTCGCTGACCTCCCGGGCGATGCAGGCGGAGAGGAAGGTTTTGCCCAGACCCGGCGCCCCGGTAAAGAGCAAATTCCCGCTGCGTGGGCCAAAGGTGTGGGCGTAGTTGCCGCAGATCTCCCGGATGGTCTCCATATTCTCCAGGGGACTGCGGCGGTACTGAGGCCACACCTCGCCGCTGTACCAGTCAAAGGAGAAGCTGTCAAAGGACTGTCCCCCCAGATCCAGCAGCTTACTGAGGCGGCGGTTCTGTTCCCGGGTATAATAATTCATCAGGCACCGGCAGGGGGTGCCGTCCCGGAGGTAGCCCCGGTCCTCGCAGAGGGGGCACTGGGGCTTGTCGTCGATATAGTCGAAGGGATAGCCGCCTCCCACCAGCAGCTCCGAGCGCTCCCGCTGGAGGTCCAGATTATGGGCAGAGAGGGCCTTGAGGGCCGGCTCCGGGTCCCGGTCGTTGTCAAAGGCGGCGATCATGATATCCGCCACGGTGCCCCGCAGCTCCCGGTCAATGGATTCCACCCGGGGCAGGCGGCGGTAGACCTCTTCCATCCGCCGCTCCAGCTGGGCGCGGCGCTCCTCCTTGTCCTGCTGGAAGCGCCGCAGGGCGGCAGCCATGATTTTCGGATCCTGGGCCATGCATCACTCCTCCTTCCCCGGCTCCCCCCGCATCCGCCGGAGGTAGCGCTCCATCCGCTCCAGATCCTCCCGGGCAGCGCCGCTGTCCTGGGCCGGGTTCTGGGCCCGGCTGGCAGCGGAGCGGGACTGGGGCCGGTCGCCGGCCTCCACCTCTGCCAGGGTGTGGAGCCCCTTCTGGTGCCAGGAGGTAAGAATCTTGTTTATATAGGGCCACTTCAGCTCCTTACATTTCAGGAGCGTCTTGTCATAGGCCAGCTCGATCACCGGCCGGTCAAAGCCCATGGCCGCCCAGGAGAGGAGATACCGCTCCTCGGTGGGGCCGGGCCGCCGGTCTCCCAGGCCCAGCAGGGCCATCAGCTCCGGCAGAACCTTCCGCCGCCGCTGGTAGTCCTTGATATAGGCCGCAGCGCTCTCCTGGGTCATAAGCCCCCGCCGGGCCCAGGCGTAGCCCTCCCGCTCGATCTGCCGGAGGGTAGGCCGGCGGCCGGGGCCGTACTGCTGGACGGTGCGCTCGGCACAAAAGCCCACCAGCAGGAAAATCACATCCGCCGGCAGGCCCACCTGGTCGTAAAGCCCCAGCAGCACCGCCAGATCCGGAGTGGTAAGCTTTTTCCCCAGCTTGCCCTCCACCGCGGCGGTAAGGGAGCGGAACTCCGCTCCCTCCAACGCCCGGGCCATATCCGAGCGGGTATACTCCACCTGCCGCTCCGGGGGCTGGGACAGAGATGCGGAGGCCGCCACGGCCCCTTCCGCCGCCGGGGCCTCCTCCCCCTGGGGCAGGGACACCAGCCCCTCCCCCGCCAGCACCGTCAGGGCACGGCGGAAGCGCTCCTCAGGCCAAGAGAGGGCAGCGCGGAGCTTTTCCCCATCGCCGCTGCCGTGGTGGAGCAAAACGGCCATATACAGCAGGGCGGCGTCGCCGTCTCCCCGGCGCAGCAGCCGCCGGGCCGCGGGGCCTGATACCACCACGCTCTCCTCCTGGGGCAAATGCAGGGTATATCCGCTCACGGCCTTCCGCCTCCCTTCCTTCGCCGGGATTTCCCTCTTCCCGGCATTCTTCCCCTTATTTTACACGAAAGGGCTCCGCTCGTAAAGGGGAAAACTTCCCCTGCCCCCCTTTCCTCCGCCTTCCGGCGTCCCCCGCCGGACACGCCGTAGGCTCCGACGGGGCCTTTTCCAGGCCCAGACCCCCGCAAAATTCACTTTTCATTCATCAATTCCAAAGGCTAGTCCATTGATTTTCCAGAAGAATATGGTATACTTTAGCATGAGTTATTGTAAACTGCGATACTTGTCGCCAGAGAAAGGGAGGATATGACGATGGAAAACAAAATCACCGTCAACATCTGCGGCGCCGACTACACCTTACTGGCCGAGGAGAGCCCCTCCTATATGCAGAAGGTGGCGGCCCTGGTGGACGCCAAGATGAGTGAAATCATGGCTGCCGGCCGCATTGGCCGGATGGACGCGGCGGTGCTGGCCGCCGCCAATATTGCCGACGAGCTGCTCAAGCAGCAGAGCAGCGCCGAAAATCTTCGCAGCCAGCTCAAGGGCTATCTGGACGAGGCCAACCGTGCCAAGAACGAGCTCAGCGAGTGCAAGCGGGAGATCTTCAAGCTCCAGCAGCAGCTGGCCAAGAAGTAAGGCGATGGAGCTGCTTGCCCCTGCCGGCCACTGGGAGGCCATGGTCGCCGCCGTACAGAGCGGCGCCGACAGCGTATATATGGGCTGCGGCGGCTTCAACGCCCGCCGGGGGGCCAGGAATTTCACCCCCGAGGAGTTTGCCGCCGCGGTTTCCTACTGCCATCTCCGGGGGGTGAAGGTCTATATGACCCTCAACACCCTCCTGACCGACCGGGAGCTGCCCCAGGCGGAGGAATACCTGCGCCAGGCCTCCCGCTGGGGGGTGGACGCCGTTATCGTCCAGGACTGGGGCCTTCTAGCCCTGGCCCGGGCCGTCACCCCGGAGCTGCCCCTCCACGGCAGCACCCAGATGACCGTCCACTCCCTGGAGGGGGTGGAGGCCGCCGCCGAAATGGGCATGAGGTGCGTAGTCCTCAGCCGGGAGCTGAGCCGGGAGGACGCAGCCTTCATCTGCCGCCGGAGCCCCATCCCCATTGAGGTATTTGCCCACGGGGCCCTGTGCATGTGCTACTCCGGCCAGTGCGCCATGAGCGCCCTTATCGGCCAGCGCAGCGGCAACCGGGGCACCTGCGCCCAGCCCTGCCGCCTGCCCTATCAGATGGACGGCGGCAAAACGGGCCATCCCCTGAGCCTGAAGGACGCCTGCCTCGCCTCCCATCTGGGAGAGCTGGAGGAGATGGGCGTATCCATATTGAAGCTGGAAGGCCGGATGAAGCGGCCGGAGTATGTGGCGGTAATTACCGAGGTCTATGCCCGGCTTCTGCGGGAAAAGCGGCAGCCCACGGCGGAGGAGCTTTCCCGCCTGGAGCAGGCCTTCTCCCGCCAGGGCTTCACCCAGGACTACTGGCTGGGCCGTCCCGGCCCCCATATGTTCGGCACCCGGGGGGAGAACGCCCCGGAGCCCACGGAGCTGTTCCGTGAGGCCCGCTCTCTCTATGAAAAGGAAACTGCCCGGACGGTGCCGGTGAAGCTCACCGCCGCCTTCCGTGCCGGTGCGCCCTCCTCTCTCACAGCGGAGGATCCCCAGGGCCGCACCTTTACCGCCGCCGGGCCTGTGCCCGAGGCGGCCCGCACCCGGCCCCTCACCGAAGAGGATCTGCGCCAGCGGCTGAGCAAAACCGGCGGCACGGTATTTTCGGCGGAGACGGTGGCCGTCTCCCTGGAGGAGGGCCTCTCCCTTCCCGCCAGCGCCGTCAACGGTCTGCGCCGGGAGGCCCTGGAGGGCCTTGCCGCCCTGCGCAGCGCCCCGCCGGAGCGCCACGAGGCCCCGGCGCCCCCTATGCCGGAAAAAGCCCCGGCCCCGGAGGCACCCCGCTTCTCCCTCTCCCTGTATCGGGGAGAGCAGCTGACGGAGGAGCTGATGGCCCTCTCCCCCGCCCTCATCTATCTCCCGGCAGAGGAGATCGAAACATTTGACCTTTCTCCCTATCTGGGCCGGGGGACGGAATTTGCGGTGGCCCTGCCCCGGATCTGCACCGACCACCAGAGGGACGCCCTTGTCGACTTGCTCAAAAAGTCCAGGGATTCCGGATGCACCTCCGCCGCCGTAGGCAACATTGGCCAGGTGGCTATGGCCCGGGAAATGGGCTTTTCCCTCCGGGGAGATTACGGCCTGAATGTTTTCAACAGCCGTTCTCTGGCTATGCTGGAGGAGATGGGCTTCGTCAGCGCCTGCCTGAGCTTTGAGCTGCGCCACCAGCAGATCCGGGATCTCCGGGGAGCCCTTCCCCGGGAGGCTCTGGTCTACGGCCGCCTGCCCCTGATGGTGACGGAGAACTGCCTGATCCGCAACGCCTTTGGCTGTAAGAGCCGGGATCTCCATGGCCCCTGCCGCCAGAGCCACCGGCTCACCGACCGGCGGGGAGAGGACTTCCCGGTGCTGCCGGTGTTCGGCTGCCGCAGCGAGATCCAGAACGGGGCGGTGCTGTACCTGGCGGACAAGCCGGAGTACCGCCGCTGCGGCCTGACCTATGCCCGGCTGCGGTTTACCACCGAGAGCCCGGCGGAGTGTGTCCGGGTGCTGGAGGACTACCTTACCGGCGGCGGCCAGGCCCCCCAGGGACTGACCCGGGGATTGTTCTACCGGGGCGTGGAGTAGGCGAAGCCGGCCACGGACCCCCGGGCCGGGAAAGCTCCCGGCAAGGAAATCCCATCAGAAACGCTTCCAAATGATTATTAATCGTATTATCTGCATATAATATTACGTTAAGTAAAGGAAATTCCCCTATGATTCTTCCCATCAAAGCCCTGTCTGAAAAAATCGGCCGGGAGATCCCCCTGCCCTACTACGCCACCGACGGCGCCGCCGCCGTGGATCTCCACGCCTGCATCGACGCCCCTATGACCATCCCCGCCGGGGGCCAGGTGGTGGTGCCCACGGGCCTGGCGGTAGCCATTCCCGAGGGGTATGTGGGCATCATCGCCGTGCGCTCCAGCATGGGCGTGCGCCACGGCATCACCCTCTCCAACGCCATCGGCGTCATTGACAGCGACTACCGGGGCCCCCTGGGAGTGGGCCTGAGGAACACCACCGGTGAGGACTATGTCCTCCAGCCCTGCGACCGGATGGCCCAGCTGATGGTGGTGCCGGTACTGCAGCCGGAGATCCGCCTGGTGGAGGAGCTGCCGGAAACAGAGCGGGGCGCCGGAGGCTTTGGCTCCACCGGCCGGTAAACCCCGGCCCCATCCGTCTGCCTGTTTGCCGGCTCTGTCTGCTCCCGGGCAGAGGAGCCCGCAGGCCCCCTGTTACTCTTTTCCAAAGTGAGGAACCATCCTATGTCACGGATCATTCTCGCCTCCCAGTCCCCCCGGCGGCGGCAGCTGCTGGGTCAGATCGGACTGACCGATTTTGACATTTTAGTCCCTGACGCTGACGAGAGCTATGACCCCTCTCTCACGCCTCAGGAGATCGTATCCGCCATCTCCCGGAAGAAGGCTGCCGCCGCCCGGGACCTGTCCGGGGACAAAGACGCAGTGATCATCGCCGCCGACACCATGGTCTTTCTGGACGGCCTGCGGCTGGGAAAGCCCCACAGCGAGCAGGAGGCCTTTTCCATGCTCTCCGCTCTCTCTGGCCGGGAGCACCTGGTCTGCACCGGGGTGACGGTATGCCGGGGGGATCAGCTCATCACCCGGCCGGAAACCACCGCCGTCCGCTTTGCCTCTCTTTCCCAGGAGGACATCCGCCGGTACATCGCCACCGGCGAGCCTATGGACAAGGCCGGGGCCTACGGTATCCAGGGTCTTGCCGCCCTGTTTGTCACCGGCATTGCCGGAGATTATTACAATGTAATGGGCCTGCCCCTTCATCTCCTGGGTGACATGCTGCGGGAAATCGGGGTGGACCCCTTGTCCGGGAGGGCTGAGGCGTGAAGCGGCTGCTGACCAAATACGGTATGATGGTGCTGTCCCTGGCGGTGGTCATCGCGGTGATCCTCAGCGTCATGGCCTATTTTTCCACCTCCGCCTCTGCCCTGCCCAATCTGGCGGGGATTATCGCCACCCCCTTCCGCGCCGCCGGAGCGGCCATTTCGGAAACGGTGTCCGGCTGGGCGGACTACTTCACCGAGTTCGACCGGCTGAAGGAGGAAAATGAACAGCTGAAGCTGGAGCTGGCGGAAAAGGAAGCCGCCATCCGCCAGGCGGAAAAGGACTCTGAAGAAAACGAGCGCCTGCGCAAGCTTTTGGATCTCCGGGAGCAGCGCCGGGATCTCCACTTTGAATCCGCCCGGATTCTGGAAACAGACAGCTCTAACTGGGAAAGCGTCCTCACCGTCAACAAGGGTACCGCCCAGGACGTGGCGGTAGGGGACTGCGTGGTCACCGAGGAGGGCTTCCTTGTGGGCGTGGTAACGGAGGCAGGCCTTAACTGGTGCACCATCCGCACCATTCTGGACAGCGACACCTCCATCGGCGCCACTGTGTTCCGCAGCGGCCAGAACGCTGTGGCCCAGGGCGACTTTGCCCTCATGGGCGAAGGGCGGCTCCGGCTGAGCTACCTGGGCGCCAACCCCGATGTGGTGGCCGGGGACCTGGTGGTCACCTCCGGCCTGGGGGACTATTTCCCCTCCCAGCTGGTGATCGGCACCGTGGAATCCGTGTCCACCGGCGACGACGGCCTGGCCCAGAACGCCGTCATTATCCCCAGCATGTCCCTGGAGGACCTCCAGCAGGTGTTTATCGTCACCAGCTTTGACATCGTGGAATAAGGGAGGGCCGCCGCCATGATGCCGAAAAGCTACCTTGTCTTCAAATGGACGGTGTACAGCCTGGCCACCCTGCTGCTGTTCGCCCTGCAATACCTGGTGCTGGACCATATCCAGGTCTGGGGCCTTACCCCCTTCCTCTACCCCATGCTCCCTGCTGTGGCCGCCTCCTTTGAGGGCCTGCGCCGGGGCAGCACCTTTGCTTTGGCGGTAGGGGTGGTATGCGACCTGCTGCTGCCGGGGCCTTTCGAGGGCTTTTACGCCATCGCCTTTACTCTGACGGCCCTGATTGCCGCCCTGATTGCCGAGAATCTGCTTTCCCCCGGCTTTCTCTGCGGCCTGGCGGTATCTGCCATGTCCCTGCTCCTTACCGGGGGCCTGCGGATCCTGGTCCAGTTCCTCTCCGGAGGCGGATACCTGGGCCTTATGTTCCGGATGGTCCTCATCGAATCCCTGATTACTCTGCCGGCACTGGTGGTGGTCGTGCCTTTGTACCGGCTGATCCACGACCGCTGTGCCAGCGATTACTGATCCCCGGGCCGCCCTGCCGGGCGGCCCATGCTTTTCCCGCCCCGAGAAACCTCCGGGGCCCAACTGCCAGAAAGGAGGCTGCCTTCCATGGAGGAAGAAGAGAAACGCTTTCAACGCCGATCAGGCCTGCTGCTGGGCTTTTTCGCCCTGTGCCTTGCCTGCTTTGTCATGATCCTGTATGACGCCCAGGTAGTCAACAAAGACGCGTACCTGGCCAAATCCTCCAGCCAGGTAACCACCACCCAGCCGGTGGATTCCTCCCGGGGCATTATCACCGACCGCAACGGCAAGATGCTGGTGTCCAACAAGGAAATCTACACCATTACCCTGGACCTGGACCTGATTGAAAATGTGGAGGGTCAGGACCGGGGCATTACCGTCAGCCGGGCCATATTGCGTCTGCTGGAGCTGTGTGAGGAGCAGGGGGTGGAGTGGACCGACACCCTGCCCATTACCAAAACCAAACCCTTTGTCTACACCACCGCTTCCGCCGGCACCAACAACCGCACCTGGTTTGAGAAATACCTGAAGGAGCGCAAGTGGTCGGACAAGGTCCTCACCGCCACTGACCCCTACCCCCGGATGACCCAGTCCCTCCTGGAAGATCTGGAGGCAAGCAACGATATCCTTACCCCCCAGACTCTTTTGGAACTGATGCGGGAAGACTTCGGCATCGATCCCCAGTTCACCGACGAGGAGGCCCGGCTAGTAGTCGGGGTCCTCTATGAGCTGCGGCTGCGCAGCGCCAGCATTACCTACCTCTCTTACACCTTTGCCGAGGATGTATCGGTGGAATTTATTTCCCTGGTCAACGACGGCGACTTCCAGGGAGTAGTGGTGGAAAGCCAGTCTGTCCGCCAGTACAACACCACCCACGCCGCCCAGCTTCTGGGCCAGGTGGGCTCCATTTCCTCTAAGGATGAGCGGGACACCTTAAACGCCCCCTACCTGGCCGCCAAAGAGGCCGGGAAGGACACCAGCGGCATCCACTATTATGAAAGCAATGACACGGTGGGCAAAAGCGGCGTGGAGCTGGCCTTTGAGTCCTGGCTCCAGGGCATTGACGGCGAGCGTCTCATCACCACCAACGAGGCGGGCAAAATTACCGGTGAGCTCTACTCCGTGGAACCCAAGCCCGGCGGCACCGTGGCCCTCACTATCGACATCGATTTCCAGGCGGCGGTGGAGGAAGCCCTGTCCAAAACTGTCAACGCCATGATCGAGGAGGATGGAGACGATACCCGAGGCGCCGCGGCGGTGGTGCTGTCCGTGGAGGACTCCGACGTGCTGGCCATGGCCTCCTACCCCACCTATGACCCCGCCGCCTACTACACCGATTACAGCGCCATCGAAAGCACCGCCGGCAAGCCCCTGCTGAACCGGGCCACCGGCAGCGCCTACGCCCCCGGCTCCACCTTCAAGCCCTGCACCGCCGTGGCCGCCCTGGAGGAGGGCGCCATCTCCCCCACCCAGAAGCTGAACACCACCGGCATCTGGACCTACC